>JGI24702J35022_10000014_pt1 | contig 67881 bp, 55 predicted proteins | sample TergutTh196P4_FD_35022 | JGI IMG/M metagenome (IMG submission 35022) | reverse complement strand
ATGAATTCGCTCTACTCGCTTGTCCCTCACGCAGCTACGCTGCGCACCGCGCTTCGCGCGGCGTTAGTGCCTTAGCGATTGATATTAACTTGTTTTTTGTTGGCGTTACGAATCGCTAAGGCACTAATACTTGCCGTAGGTCTCTTTGGCGGCGGGGAGCGCCCATGAATCCGCAGCATCCCTGACCTTGAATTGCGACACGAGCTGCCGCAGCATATCCGACTGCCCGCTCATTTCCTGCGAAGCGGCCGCGCTCTCCTCGGCAGTCGCGCTGTTTTGCTGCACTACCTGCGCGACCTGGTCGATGCCGATGTTGATTTGGTTGATGCCCTCGGCCTGCTCTTCGGACGAATCGGCGATCTCTCCGACGAGCCTGTTGCTCTCGTTGATGCCGGCGACGATCTCGGTGAGGCTCTCGGAAGTCTCGCCCGCAATGCGCACTCCAAGCGCCGCTTTTTCGATGGAGTTCTCGATGAGGCTGCCGGTGTCCTTCGCCGCTTCCGCGCTCTTGGCCGCCAGGCTGCGGACTTCCTCGGCGACGACGGCGAACCCCTTGCCGTGCTGCCCAGCCCTCGCGGCTTCGACGGCCGCATTGAGCGCGAGTATGTTTGTCTGGAACGCTATATCGTCGATAACTTTTATAACTTTGTTGATGGAACCGCTCGCCTCGCTGATATCGTTGACAGCGGATATCATCTCCTTCATTTGAATGCTGCCCTTTTCCGCATCGTTCTTGATCGTGTCGGCAAGATCGGCAGCCTTGTGAGCTTTTTCAGCGTTGGCCTTCGTCTTTTGCGATATCTCTGATATCGAGCTGGAAAGCTGCTGGATGGACGCCGCCTGCTCCGTGGCCCCCTGCGCAAGGGTCTGGGCTCCGTCCGCGATTTGTCTTGAGCCTGTGGAAACCTGCCTCGACGAAGTGTTAATCTCGCCGAACATCCTGTTGAGGTGGTTGTATAGCTCCTGCAGCGCCAGGCCCATCGTGTCTTTTTGCGAAAGCAGCTTGACATCCGCCGTCAAGTCGCCGCCCGCCATCGACGTCAGCAACGCGCTGATCTCGCCTATGCGCGCGACGAAGGCCGCCGTCGCAGCGATTGCGTGCCCGACCTCGTCATTGTTTTCGCCAAATGAAGCGACCATGGCCGCGTCTTCGGGCAGCAGCTCAATGTCGCCTGTTGAGCTCGCTTTTTGCATGAACAGCGTCATCGCGGACAGCGGCTTGCTGATGAGCCCGGAAATGTAGAACGCCAAGAACAACGCGGCGGCGGCGGCGATGACGATGAGCACGACCAATACTATCAGCAGCTTGTTGAAAAGGCTCATGTTCGCGTCCAATGCAGTCTTTGCCCATTCTTCGTTCTGCTTCATCACGGTATCAAAATCCGCGACGAGGTCGTTCATCACATTAACCACGCGGTCTTCGCCCAGCACCTTATACCCCTCGTCAAACCCCAGCTTGCTCGCTTCGTACACGTCCTTTTTGATGCTGGAATAGTCGTTGAGATACAGCTGCTTTGCGGCGAAATAGACGGACTCCCGCGATTGGTCGGTCATGCCGGACTCGTATTCGGCGAAGAACTTCAACATTTCGGACTCGAGGGAGCCGACCGTCGCCTTGATTTCCTCTATTTTACTGAGGTCGCCCGCATAAATGACATAAGTCCTTAACTGGACTCGCTGGTCCTGCAGCACTTCGCGCAGGTTGCCGATTTCCGTCAATGCAAGGACATTTTCGTTGTAGAGGTCCTGGCCTGCTTTGTTGATGGAGTTCATGCCAAAGATGCCGAGGAGGCCGACGGCTATCGCGAGAACGATAACCACCATAAAGCTCACTATGAGTTTCATCGATACTTTGAGGTTTTTCAATGTCGCACTTCCCTTCGAAGTCTTGTTGAGGCGGTGCCTAGCAATTGGCGCCTCGCACATGGCATCCGGCGTGCCTCACGTCCTTCATGCTATCAGATTTGCGCAATCTGCGCAATAGAAATCATCGCGAATCGAAAAATTATTTTCTACATTAAACCACCCACTACTAAAGTCGCGGGATTTCTGCTTCAACGAGAACCGCTTCATCATATAAATTCATCATACGCACGATGACACATAAGGAAACCCACGTTATTCATTTGCCGGAGGTGGAAGACATGTCATTATATGCAATCGGAGACTTGCACCTGTCGCTCGGAACCGACAAGCCGATGGACGTATTCGGTGGCGAATGGGACAATTATGTGGAAAAAATCAAAGCCGGCTTCGCGAAGCTCCGGCCCGACGATGTATGCGTGATATGCGGCGACGTATCGTGGGGCATGTCGCTCGAGGAGAGCCTGGAAGACTTCCGCTTCATCGGCGCCCTGCCCGGCAAGAAAATCATACTCAAAGGGAACCACGACTATTGGTGGATGACAGTGTCAAAGATGGCGTCGTTCTTTGAAAAAAACGGCATTAACGGCGTCGACATACTTAACAACAACTGCTATTTTTACGAGAACGCGGCGATATGCGGCACGAGGGGCTGGCTGACCGAGGGCGAGTTCGACACGGAGCACAACCAAAAGATCATGGCCCGCGAAACGTTGAGGCTGCGCGCTTCGCTGGCCGCCGCGGGCGATGCTGAGGTCAAGCTGTGTTTCTTTCATTATCCGCCGCGCTTCAAGGACATGGTTTGCGCGGACATGATCGAAGTCATGGACGAATTTAGCGTCAAGAAGTGCTGGTATGGCCATATACATGGGTTGGGGCGCAAGTTTGCGGTCAGGGGCATCGTCGGCGGCATTGATTATGAAATGGTTTCAGCAGATTTCGTCGACTTCGAGCCGCAGCTTGTGATGTAGAAATATTGCCATCACTGTCCACGCCCTTGCGCTTTCGCAATAATTATAACGAAATATTGTTTGCATTTATACATATTATCTGGTAGAATCATCAAACAACAAACAGCAGGAGGGCAGCATTTTGAACATTAAGAGCAGCGAAAAAAAGGAAAAAAGCACGATGGAACTGGTCGTTGAGGTCAGCGTGGAGGAATTTGACTCCGCCATCAACGACGCATTCAAGAAAAACAGGAACAGCATTGCGGTTCCCGGATTCCGCAAGGGCAAAGCCCCGCGCAAAATCATCGAAAGGCTCTATGGCGCTTCAATATTCCATGCCGACGCTCTTGATATACTGGCGCCCACGGTCGTCCAGCACACCGTCAAGGAGACAGAGCTGAAAATCATCGGCTACCCGCAAATTATCGACGTCGATATAAAGGAAGAGGGGGGCGTCGACCTCACCGTCTCCGTTTCGATTTATCCCGAGATTGCTCTCGGCGAATATAAAGGGCTTTCGGCTTATAAGCCGAAGGTCGAGGTTTCCGACAGCGAGATCGACAGCGAGATCGCCGGCATCAGGCTACGCAACGCGCGCATCGAAAAGGCCGACCGGCCCGCTATCAACAAGGATACGGTGCTCATTGACTATGAGGGCTTCATCGACGGAGAGGCCTTCGACGGGGGCAAGGGCGAAGGCTATGAGCTTGAGCTCGGCTCAAACACATTCATCCCCGGCTTTGAAGAGAAGCTGCACGGCATGGTCGTCGGCGAGGAGCGCGACATCGACCTTGTGTTCCCGGACGAATACGCCGAGAATCTTGCCGGGAAAGCGGTCGTGTTCAAGGTCAAGCTGCATGAGATCAAAGAAAAGATATTGCCGGACCTCGACGATGAGTTCGCAAAGGATGTTTCCGAGTTCGACACTCTCGACGAATACAAGGAGAGCATCAGGGAAAGCATCGCGAAAGTCAAGCAGGCGGACGCTGATGCCGTGTTTGAAAACACGTTGATGGAGCAAATCATCGATTCGATAGATGGCGAGATCCCCGATGAGCTTATCGACGAGCAGCTTCAAAACGCGCTTAACAATTTCGTCAATCAGACGTCGAATTATGGCATGGACCCGTCGGTTTACCTGCAGATGATGGGGGAGACCCCGGATTCTTTCCGCGACAAGATGCGCGTTTCAAGCGAAAAGCAGGTGAGGGGATCGCTTGCGCTGGAGAAAATCGCCGATCTCGAGGGCGTCGTCATAAGCGAGGAGGAGCTTACGGATGCGTATGCTTCCCTTGCGGAGCGTTATGGGATGGAGATCGACGATATCAAGGATTCCATGGCCGAGGAGTCCGTCGTTCAGGACGCGAAGATCACGAAGGCCATGAAGATCGTCTCCGAAAGCGCGACCGCGCTGGACACGCCGCCTGTCGATGAGTCTGCTGATGCGGATGCTGACGGTCATTCTCATGCCCATTCCCATATTGATGGCCATTCTCATGCCCACGATATCGCCGAAGCTGCCGATGCTGCTGCTGATGTTGCTGCCGCCGAAGCTGCAGATGCTGCCGACAACGCAGCCGCAAAGCCGAAGAAGGCTCCTGCGAAGAAGACCTCTTCAACGAAAGCGAAAGCAGCTGCTGCCGACGCTGCGGCGGATAGCGTTGCGGATGCCGTCGTCGATGCAAGCACTGTTGCTGACGAGCCCGGCAGCGCCGTTGCTGATGGGGCCGGCGTCGTTTCTGAAAAGCCGGTCGCCAAGAAAGCCTCCACAAAGAAGACGACAACGAAGAAGGCCGATGCGGACGGAGCCGCTCCCGCTGTTGAGGCTGCAGACGAGGCCGTTGGCTCCGCTGCGGACGCAACCGCCTCCAGCGCAGACGGCGCTGTCTTAGAAGGCGCCGCTGATGCCGCCGCAAAACCGGCGCCCTCACGCAAAAGCAAAAAAGCCAAAACCGACGAATGAGCGGATATGAATGACCAAGAAATGTAAGATATAACGTCGCATATTAAACAAAGGAGATGTTTTTAATGAGTCTAGTCCCATACGTAGTAGAGCAAACATCACGCGGGGAGCGGTCGTACGACATATTTTCCAGGCTGCTCAACGACCGCATCATCATCCTGAGCGAAGAGGTCAACGACACGACGGCCAGCCTTGTCGTGGCGCAGCTTCTATACCTCGAGGCCCAGGACCCCGACAAGGACATCCAGTTTTATATCAACAGCCCCGGAGGGTCCGTGACGGCGGGCTTCGCGATATACGACACGATGCAATATATCAAGGCGGACGTCTCGACCATGTGCGTCGGCCTTGCCGCGAGCATGGGCGCCTTCCTGCTTTCCTCGGGAGCGCCAGGCAAGCGCCTCGCCCTGCCAAATTCCGAGATTCTGATCCACCAGCCGTCCGGAGGGTTCAAGGGCCAGGCGACCGACATCCAGATCCATGCCGAGAACATCCTGAAAACAAAGGACAGGCTCAACAAGATTTTGGCCGAGAACACCGGCAAGTCGATTGAGCAGATCCGCGAGGCATCAGAACGCGACAATTTCATGACGGCGGAGGAGGCTAAGGAATTTGGCCTCGTCGACAACGTGATATATAAACGCTGACTCGAAAGGATATCCGATTGTAATGGCATTTCAAACAAAAGAGGTAACGTGCAGTTTCTGCGGCAAGGCTCAGAGCCAAGTCGCGCGCGTCATAGCCGGCCAGGGCGCGTCATATATCTGCGACGAATGCGTCGCGGTATGCGTCGATATTTTGGGCGAGGAGTTTTTGCCGATGCGCATAATGCATTCGGAAGACGCCGAGTTCTCCATCGACCTGGGGCGGCTTCCGAAGCCTTCCGAGATACGCGCCACGCTCGACGATTACGCGATTGGGCAGGAGGATGCAAAAATCGCGCTCTCCGTCGCCGTGTATAACCATTATAAGCGATTGGTGCACCAAAACGAGAACGATACGGAGCTCCAAAAGAGCAACATTTTGCTGATCGGCCCGACGGGCTGCGGCAAGACGCTCTTCGCACAGACGCTCGCCAAAATTCTCAAGGTGCCTTTCGCCATCGCCGATGCGACCACATTGACGGAGGCGGGCTATGTCGGCGACGACGTCGAGAACATCCTGCTCAGGCTTTTGCAGGCGGCGGATTTTGACGTCGAGAGCGCCGAGTGCGGGATCATTTACGTCGACGAAATCGACAAGATAGCCCGCAAGAGCGAGAACACGTCCATCACGCGCGACGTTTCCGGCGAGGGCGTCCAGCAGGCGCTTTTGAAAATCGTGGAGGGCACGGTGTCCAACGTTCCGCCGCAGGGCGGCCGCAAGCACCCCCACCAGGAGTTCATCAGCATCGACACGACCAATATCCTCTTTATCCTCGGCGGCGCTTTCGAGGGCATCGAGAAGATCATCGAAAACAGGCTCGACAAAAAGAGCATCGGCTTTGGCGCAGAGATCAAGAGCAAGAAGGAGAAGGACATCGGGGCCATCCTCAAAAACGTCCAGTCGCACGACCTTTTGAAGTTCGGCCTCATTCCGGAGCTTGTGGGGCGCATGCCGGTGGTCGCGCCTTTGAATTCATTGACGCGAGAGGACATGATCCGCATTCTGAAAGAGCCGAAGAACTCGCTCGTCCGCCAGTATACAGCGCTCATGAGCTATGATAACGTCAGGCTCGAGTTCACGCAGGACGCGCTCGAGACCATCGCGGACAAGGCCATTGAGCTGGAAATTGGCGCGCGCGGCCTGCGCAGCATAATGGAAAAGACCATGTTGCAAATCATGTATGACATTCCGTCCGACAAAAAGATAGAGAAGGTGACGATAACAAAAGAATGCGTCGAGGGCTCGGCTCCTCCGCAGATCAAGCGTCGGCAGAAGGTGCAGATCGACCCCGACGCATCCAACGCAAGTTAAAGGCAAAGAACCGCTTGAGCCGGAGCGCGCGAGTTATGGGCGCAGTCCGGGTTATGGGCGAAGCCCACTTTAGAGTTGGAGGATTCCAATGGATGATATAATCAAATACGATGAAATCCCCGCGACGGAAACGCTGCCATTGCTTGCATTGCGCGGCCTTTCCGTTTTTCCTGAATTGCTCCTTAATTTTGACGTGGAGCGCGCGATGTCGACGAATGCGCTGGACGCAGCCGTCAACGCCGACAGGAGGGTGTTCCTGCTCGCGCAAAAGGACATCACGAAAGAGACGCCGATGGAGCGCGACATGTACAAGGTCGGCACGGTCTGCTATGTGAAGCAAGTGCTGAAAATCCCCGGCGGGGGGATGAAGGTGCTCGTCGAAGGCAAGTACAGGGGGCGCCTCGTCTCCATGTCCGCAGGGCGAAAGTACGCCACCGCGGAGATCGAGCCGATGCCGGAGGAGCCCGTGCGGAAGAACACCGCCAGGGTGGAGGCGCTCATCAGAAAGGGCATAGGCCTTTTCGACACATATGCCGCGCTCTCTCAAGGCATCCAAAAAGAGACGGTGCTTGCCCTATTTTCGTATACGGATCCCGGCAAGGTCGCGGACTACATCGCGCAGAGCATGTACACGAAGCCCGATTACAAGCAGCAGGTGCTGGAGACATTTGGCTCCATGAAAAGGCTCGAGCTCGTCTGCGACATGCTGACGCGGGAGATCGACGTCATGGCCATCGAGCGGCAGATCGACGCGAAGCTACGCATGAGCCTAGAGGGCAACCACAGGGAGCATGTATTGCGCGAGCAGATCAGGATAATCCAGTCCGAGCTCGGTGACTCGGCGGGCGACGAGCAGTCGGAGATGTCGATATACCGCGAGCAGATCGTCATGCTCGGATTGCCCGATGAAATTGAGGAAAAGCTTCTCAAAGAGGTCGACAGGCTCGAGAAGCAGAGCTACGGATCGGCGGAGTCGTCCGTAATCCGCAATTATCTCGATATTTGCCTGGAGCTTCCGTGGAACAAGACGACCGTTGAGCGCGTCGACATCGCATACGCGCAAAAAATCCTCAACGATGACCATTTCGGCCTTGACAAGGTGAAGGAGCGGATATTGGAATTCCTCGCCGTAAGGCAGCTTTCACCGCACATCAAGGGCGCGATCATATGCCTTGTCGGGCCACCGGGCACGGGCAAGACGTCCGTCGCGATCAGCGTCGCGAGGGCTCTCAACAGGAAGCTTGCGAGGCTGTCGCTGGGCGGCGTGCACGACGAGGCTGAGGTCCGCGGCCACAGGAAGACGTATATCGGCGCGATGCCGGGCAGGATCATCTCCTCAGTCAAGCAGGCGGGCAGCAGAAACCCCCTCATGCTGCTCGACGAAATCGACAAGCTCGGCAGCGACCACAGGGGGGACCCCGCGTCGGCGCTGCTGGAGGCATTGGACCCGGAACAGAATTCGACGTTTCGCGACAATTACCTGGAAGTCCCGTTCGACCTTTCGGAGGTCATGTTCATAACTACCGCAAACACCACTGAGACCATCCCGCGCCCGTTGCTGGACAGGATGGAGGTCATCGAGCTCAGCAGCTACACCGACATCGAGAAGCTCGAGATTGCCAAGCGCCACCTCGTTTCAAAGCAGCGCGCCAAGCACGGCCTGAACGGGCGCCAGCTCAAGTTCAGGGATGACGCGATTCTCGCGATGATATCGGGATATACCCGCGAGTCCGGGGTGCGCCTGCTGGAGCGCGAAATCGCATCGGTATGCCGCAAGGCCGCCTCGAAAATCGCTTCGGGCGAGACAAAGTCGCTAAACGTCGGCGCGGACATGCTGGAGGGTTTGCTGGGCGTCCGGAAGTATGTCCCGGAAACGGTTTCCAAGGGCATGGAGGTCGGTCTGGTGAACGGCCTTGCGTGGACGTCTTCGGGCGGGTCGGTGCTGGAGGTCGAGGTCAACGTGCTCGACGGCTCGGGCAAGCTGGAACTGACGGGGAACCTTGGCGACGTGATGAAGGAATCCGCGCAGGCGGCTGTGTCATATATCCGCAGCAGGGCGGACAAGCTGCAGCTCGACCCCGATTTTTATAAGACGCACGACATCCACATACATTTCCCCGAGGGGGCCGTCCCGAAGGACGGGCCGTCGGCGGGCATCACGATGTGCATAGCCGTTATATCCGCGCTCACGGGCGCGCCCGCACGCCGCGATGTTGCCATGACGGGCGAGATAACGCTGCGCGGCAGGATACTGCGCATCGGCGGGCTTAAGGAAAAGACGATGGCGGCCATGCGCGCGGGGGTCAGGACCGTCATTATCCCGGCGGAGAACGAGCCCGATCTCGAAGAGATCGACAAGACCGTTCGCAGCGCGCTCAACTTCATCACGACGGAGAACGTCGACGACGTCCTCGATGTCGCGCTTGATTTTCGCAGCATCGTGAAAAGGGAGCCCATGCCGCTTTCCGTGCCTTTGCTCGACAAGGACCCGGGCGTGCAGGCACCCGGCGCGGTCATTAAGCAATGAGCATTAACGTACATAACGTTGAATTTATAAAATCGGCTGCGGCGCCTAGCGATCTCATATCAACCGGGCAGCCGCAGATAGTCTTTTCCGGGAAATCGAATGTTGGGAAGTCCACCGTCATCAATAAGCTGCTCAACAGGTCGAATGTCGCAAGGGTCAGCTCCGTTCCGGGCAAGACCGTGCATGTCAACTATTTCCTCATTGACAAATCCATCTATTTCGTCGACCTTCCGGGGTATGGCTACGCGAAGGTCCCGAAGGCCGAGCTCTCCCGATGGGCGAAGCTTATGGACGCTTTCTTTTCGGGTGATGAGCATATCTCCCTGGGCATCCTCATTGTGGACGCGAGGCACCCCCCGACAGGCGGCGACGTGACGATGTCTGATTGGTTCAAGTCTTACGGCTGCAGGTATGTCGTCCTTGCGAACAAGGTTGATAAGGTGAAAAAGAGCGAGGTCGATGCCAACATCGAGCGTATACGCGCTGCGTTGGATTTGGATGATGGGACGTTGGTCGTGCCTTTTTCTGCGAAGGATGGGGCAAATCGCGGCTTGGTGCTTCGGGAAATCGAGAGCGCCGCCGAGCATTGGCGAGCAGGGGACATGAGCTGAAATGCATAGTCTTTCCGAGCGTGAGCCCTATGCCAAAGCACTTCCGTTCACGCCCTTGCGTAAGGACGTGAATTGTAGTGCCAAAACTAAGATCGGAGCCGTAACTTGGGAAACATTTTCAGAAACCTCGACTGGTCCGTTTTGACCAACGCGCTGATATCCATTATTCCGGCGCTGTTTTGCATAACCATACATGAGCTGGCGCACGGATACACGGCGTACAGGCTCGGTGACAGGACGGCAAAGGACATGGGCCGGCTGACGCTGAACCCCATCAAGCACATTGACCCTTTTGGCATTATAATGATGGTGGTGGTCGGATTCGGATGGGCAAAGCCAGTGCCCGTCAACATGCGCAACTTCCGTAAGCCGAAGAGCCACATGGCGATCACGGCGCTCGCGGGGCCGATGTCGAACATAATCCTCGCGGTCGTCGTATATTTCGTGTTCGGGCTGGTCTATGCGCCTCTCGGCGGGGAATACGCTACCGGCGCGGGCGGTATCGTGCTGAGCATTGTCTACCGCGCCGCGACGTTGAGCATCGCATTGGCTATATTCAATCTGCTGCCGATCCCGCCGCTCGACGGGTCTAAGATAGTGTTCTCGTTCTTGCCGGAGCGGGATTATTACAAGCTGATGAGATATGAACGATATGGGATGATATTGCTCATCGTCTTTGTGTGGTCCAGCGCGTTTGACGTTACTGTCGGCAGGGTGACGTATGCGGCGCGCGACTGGCTGCTGGGCATTTCGCGTTTCGCCGGCAGCCTCGTCAGATGAGATGGGTTGTGGGGATGGAACCCCCATGTCAAGGGTACTTATATGGAATCACCGGTTTTTAAGCTAGAAGGCGTGGTTAAGACAAAAAGCGAGATGGCCGACTTTGAAGGCCCGCTCGCTCTGATATTGCAGCTATTGAGCAGGGACAGGATAGAGATAAGGGACATCAAGATATCGCTGATACTGGAGCAATATCTCGCGTATCTCGATGCGATGGCCGAGCTCGACCTGGACATTGCAAGCGAATTTGTAGCCATGGCTTCGCATTTGACGTACATCAAGACGAAGATGCTGCTCTCCGGAGGCGAGGAGGTCTCGGAACTGGAGCAGCTGATGGAGTCCCTGGAGGAGCTGCGCAGGGGGGACATGTACCTGCAGATCAAACAGGCGGCGGAGCTGTTTTCCGGCATGTACACGAGCGGCGGGGCCATGATGCCCGGGCCTCCGGAGTATCTCCCGCAGGAAGGGTACAGCTACGTGCATGTCAGCAGCGACCTGTTTAACGCGCTCGTCGGCATCATCAGCAGGGAAGTACAGCTGCCCGTCAGTCCAACGGCAGTCGAGACGATGTATCCGCGCAAGGTCATCCACTCGATTCCGGAGAAAATATCGGACATCCTGGAACGCTTGAAACGCGGCGGCAGCATGCCCGTCATGGAACTGTTTTATGAAAGCCAAAGCCGCACGGAGCTCATCGCGGCGCTCATCGCCGTGCTGGAATTGTGCAGGGTGGGAAGCGTGTTCCTCTCCGGCGGCGAGAGCAATATCACGATCACATATACCGGCGCGGGCAGGGACCCCGACGTCGCCGAATATATCGAGGAGGCATATGGCTAGCATGGAATTCGTTGATATGGCCGGCGGGAGCCAGGTCGCGTATAATGCTACTAAAGGCGTGGAAGCGCAGGATCTGGAAAACGTGATAGAGAGCATTTTGTTTGTCGCGGGCGATCCCGTACCTCTCTCGCGCATCGCCGCCGTTCTGGGCGTCAGCGACTTTGACGCGGAAGCCGCCGCGAACAGGATGCGGGACAGGTACAGCTTCGAGCGGCGGGGAATCCGGCTCGTGAAGACCGACGACGCCGTCCAGTTGTGCTCTTCGCCCGAATACGCGGACTACATCAGGCTGGCGCTGGAGAAGAGAAAGCCTCCGCAGCTGTCGCAGCCCGCGCTTGAGGTGCTGTCGATCATCGCATATTTCCAGCCGGCCACGAAGGCTTACATCGAGCAGATCAGGGGCGTCGACAGCGCGTATACGGTCGGGCTGCTCCTGGACAGGGAGCTGATCGAGTCGTGCGGCCGCCTCGCCGCGCCCGGCAGGCCGATATTATATAGGACGACTTCCGCTTTTTTGAGGACTTTTGGCATGGAGTCGCTGCGCGAGCTTCCCGAGCTTCCGCAGGTCGACGTTACGGGCGGCGACCAGGAGAACATCCAAAACGCGATCCTCGCGCTGCGCGAGAAGGAAAGCGGCAGCGAGAAGGAAAGCGGCAGCGGGAAGGAAAGCGGCAGCGAGAAGGAAAGCGGCAACGAGAAGGAAAGCGGCAGCGAGAAGGAAAGCGGCAGCGAGTTATCATCGAGCTAAGGCAACACCCGTGTAGGGGCTGGGCTTGCCCATCCCGCAATGCACCGGAAAACGGTCGAGGTAAGCCTCGCCCCTACTTTTCATAGTCCGTCTTTTGCTTGCTAGCGGCATTCGCTCATGTTTTGCGTCTTTGCCACGGATATTCGCTCATTTTTTGTGAAAATATTGCGATAATTCGCTCATAATTTTGTATTCATAAGTTGCGTTCTCCGAAAATGCGGCGTATAATGGCTGCATATGGGGGGTATCTCGATGAAATATCTAACTCGAAAAATAGACTCATACCTTTCGGAATGGAAGCAAAAACCTGACAGAAAGCCGCTTATCGTCAAAGGCGCCCGGCAAGTTGGGAAGACAGAATCGATATGCAGGTTCGGCGCCGCCAACTACAAAAACGTGGTTTATATAAATTTCGTTGAGGAACCGAAGTACAAGACGATCACATCTGACGGGTACAAGGCTGACGATATTATAAAGAACATCACCCTCATTGACCCTTCCAAGCGTTTTGATCCAGCCATCACGCTCATCATCTTTGACGAGCTGCAGGAGTTCCCTGATATATCAACTTCGTTGAAATTCTTCGACATCGACCACCGTTTCGACGTTATCTGCAGCGGTTCCATGCTGGGCATCAATTATAAAAAAATTGAAAGCAACAGCGTCGGCTATAAGACAGATTATAACATGCGTTCTCTTGACTTCGAGGAATTCTTATGGGCGAAAGGTTACGACGGCGCATTTGTCTTTGACATGATTGGTCACATGAATAATTTGATACAGTTCAACGAAACTGAAATAACGGTATTAAACGCTCTTTTTCTTGACTTCTGCATTCTTGGCGGCATGCCTGCGGTTGTTAGGGAATATATAACCAAGGGCTCCTTTGAAGGTTCGCTCGATATCCAGCGCCAACTGCTCGCAGACTACAAAGAAGATATCCGAAAGTATGCCGATGGCATGGATCAAACAAGGATACTGAATGTGTTCAACCAAATCCCGCTACAGCTTGCCAAAGACAACAAGAAATTCCAAATTACAAAAGTTGCATCCGGCGCGCGTTTCAAGGATTACCGCGGTTGCATAGAATGGCTTGGCGATGCGGGGATTGTGAATTTGTGTTATTGCTTGAATTTTCCCGAGCTTCCGCTGAAAGCAAATTATGACGACAGTAAATACAAAATCTATTTTGCCGACAACGGATTATTTGTGGCGATGCTCGACGAGGAGGCTCAGGATGATTTAAGGACGAATAAAAACCTCAATGTATATAAAGGCGCCCTTTATGAAAATATCGTTGGCGAAGCTTTCGTAAAAAGTGGATTTGGTCTCTATTACTACAAACGCGACGATTCGACGATGGAAGAGGATTTCTTCGTGAGGACTGCTGAGGATCTGATTCCTGTCGAGGTGAAGGCAAGGGGCGGCAGAGCCAAATCGCTCAGGACATTGATAAATGGCAATAAATATCCAGATATTCATTATGGCATCAAACTGGCAGGAGGAAATATCGGCTACAGCGATAATGTGTACACATTCCCACATTTCTGCGCTTTTCTACTAAAGCGGTATCTTAGCGGCAGCGAGTTATCATCGAGCTAAGGCAACACCCGTGTAGGGGCTGGACTAACCGCAAAGGGCTTGCCCATCCCGCAATGCACCGGAAAACGGTCGAGGCAAGCCTCGCCCCTACATTTCATAGCTTACTGGCATTGGGGCGTGAACAGTAGCCGGCATCTTGCAAGGCTCCGTTGACTTGGAGGACTAATTATAATATGATCACATTGGCCATCATATTGGCTGCAATTGTTTTGCTCTCGCTTTTGCGGGTCGGCGTGAAGCTCGTATATGACGCGGACGGGTTCACGGCTTCGGCTCGTTTCGGCCCGTTTTCGCGGAAAGTCTTCCCGCAAAAAATCAGCACGGAAAAGGCAAANGCNAAGGCNGAAAAGAAGAAAAAACAAAAAGAGGCAAANAAAGCCAGGAAAGCGAAAAAGGCGAAAAAAGAGGTCGAACCGAAGGCGGAAAAGGAGAAACCCGGGTCTTTTAAAATGTTCAAGAGCATGCTGCCGATAGGGATGAAAGCGCTGGGGCGGCTTCGACGCAGGCTGCTGATCAAGACGCTCACGGTGAACCTCGTCGCCGCGAATGAAGATCCGTCCAAAACCGCTATGATGTTCGGCGCTGCAAACGCCGCTTTCGGGACGTTCATGCCTCTCTTGGAAAGAGCTTTCAGGATAAGGCGGCGCGATTTGCGCACATCCGCCGATTTCAACTCGCATGAGATGCAAATATACTTGAAGGCGGTTCTATCGCTTTCGATATGGGAGGTCTTCTATATCGCGGTGGCTCTCCTTCCGATGATAGGCATAGTATCGGGCAAGCAGGGGCGCGAGAAGCAGGGGCTTCGCTCAGGATGACATTGGAGCGTGAATGTTACAATTCACGCCTGGTGAGGTAGACGTTTATTTTTGCTTCATTAGTCGTCATCGCGGACTACGTATCATTCGCTTCCGCACAAGTGCAAAAGCTCACTCACTATGTCGCTCTTCCTCTCCCCAAAAAGCCATGCGGCTTTTCGGGGGCCCCATGCAAGGAAGCGGAGCGGTGCGAAACTGAGGCAAGGATGCCTCATTTGAGCACAAATGAAGCAAAAAAAACGTCTGCCGAGCGCAAGGGCGTGAACAGTCACGCGTGAATTAGTAGCAACTGATGAAAGGGTGTATTTAAAATGGAAAAAAGACCAATCAGCGAATTGATGGAGACCACGATGCAGAAAGTCAGGGAAATGATCGACGCGAACACGATCGTAGGAGAGCCGATTACGACCGCCGACGGCACGACGCTGATCCCGGTGTCGAAACTGAGCTTCGGCTTTGCGGGGGGCGGCTCCGATTTCTCCAAAAAGCAGGAGCCCAAGGACGCTTTCGGAGGCGGCATCGGAGCAGGTGTCAACGTGACCCCCGTCGCTTTCATCGTCGTCAAGGACAGCGCGATCAAGCTGCTGCATGTCTCTCCGCCTGCGGCCACGACGCTCGATCGGTTGATCGAGACCGTGCCCGAAGTCTTTGACAAGGTCACTGGGATGATCAACAAGAACAAGGGCGACGATGACGAGGATGAGATTTAGCTGCGGTCGGGTATGGATGGACTTGATATGGCAACAAGCGTAGAGCCTATCAGCGGCGCTGCGGGCGCGCCGGAGGCTGCGGAAGGCAATGCGCCGGAGGCGCTAGATACGGCTCGGGTTGGTGTTGCCAACAATGTGACGGAGAGGCGCCGGGAGGTCGAAGCGACGACGGTGGATGCCCCGGAAGGAGCCGCAGGACCGCTCGAAGCGCCCCAGCGGCTTCAGAAGATATTGTCGGCTCATGGAGTTGCATCGCGCCGTGAAGCGGAGCAGATGATCCGCAACGGGCGAGTCACGGTCGGCGGGGAAGTCGCCGCACTGGGACAGAGCGCCCGAATTGGCATCGATGAAATCGCCGTTGACGGGGTCCTACTTGCTAGCAAAGAGCCCCATGTGTATATCATGCTGAACAAGCCTCGGGGCTACATCACGACGATGAGCGATGACAAGGGAAGGAAGACTGTCGCCGACCTCGTTGCCAACGTCGGCGTACGCCTCTTCCCCGTCGGCAGGCTGGACATGAATTCCGAAGGCCTCCTCCTGATGACAAACGACGGAGCGTTTGCCAACAAAGTGGCGCATCCGTCGTATAACAAAATTAAGGTTTATGAGGTTGTCGTCGATGGTGATGTCGGCAATGCAGGGCGATTATTGGGCGAAAGCATGGACATTGACGGGCATACTGTCAGGGCGGCATCGGTGAGCTTCATTGACGGCCACAGAGCGGGAGGCACGTTCCATATTGCGATTTATGAGGGGCGCAACCGGCAAGTTCGGAAAATGTGCGCCCTTTGCGGTTTACGCGTGAGGTCATTGAAGCGCATTTCCATCGGCGGGCTACCACTTGGCGAGCTGGAGCCCGGGCACTGGCGCTATTTAACGCCCGAGGAAGTGCGTACGGTTACTTAGACCGGGATGAGGGTTAGCAATGGATGATGAGAGTAGTGATTGGAATCATGGGTATGGATGGTTATACGGTGTAATGAGCCGCTCAGGTCCATATGAGAACATAAAATCCCAGTAATTAGCCGGCGGCTCATTCTCGTAGTATTTTGTAGCTATGCGCTCCCCACCGATTCCACCGTAATCACCAAATGATGTTCTATCTTTTGAATATGCCAAACTCACATAAATATTTCTCCACCAGTGCTTCCTTGGGTTTCCGTGGACGACAGTAGCATAATGAATACACGCATCCACACTATTGATTATTTCCAGACCTATCATGTCCATTTCACTTATGCTTACTATATCGCACAAATACACATGGAATCTGTAAGTATTAAAACCTCTTATTGTGGTTTTCGTTACTGATATGCTATCAATATATTCGCCATGCTCTATCTCTGCGAGCTGCTTGCACAGATCACGAAACATATAATTGGGATTTGTTATAATAGGATTTAGTATGCATGTACACAGCAGAACAAATGCTATGTTAATTCTAACCATCATCTTTAGTGTTATCATTATTGGTTCAAGCTCTCTAATTACTTTGGTACTATCTCGTAAGCGTACAGAACAGTGATGCAAAAGTCAAGCATAAATTCGGTCGGGTGCCTTAACGGCCGGCTGGACAGGGATTCTATGTTTGAGGACCGCTGCGTTTTCACAGAAACTACTATCCGGCGCAGGCCGCATACAGATTCATCGGCAACGAAGGTGGTGGGATATTTATTGGACAGTGACGTTTTATCCATAATTGAGTCCTCGTATAAAAAGCTCTCAAAAGGGCAAAGGAAAATTGCAGGATACATTACGGATAATTATGACAAAGCGGCCTTTATGACCGCGAGCAAGCTGGCGAGGCTTGCCGACGTCAGCGAATCGACTGTCGTGCGCTTCGCGGCGGACCTGGGATACAGCGGATATCCCGAAATGCGCCGCGCGTTGCAGGACATGACTCGCAGCCGCCTCACATCCGTCCAGCGTATCAAAGTGTCGAAAGACCTGATAGAAGACCGCGACATATTGTCATACGTGCTCTCGACGGACATTGAGAATATCAGGCTTACGATGGAAGAAACGGACAGGGACGATTTCAACCGCGCCGTCGATGCGATCGTAGGCGCGAAAAACATATATATACTCGGGCTGCGCTCGGCATCGTTCCTCGCCAGCTTCATGGGGTTCTATTTCAACCTGCTTTTCAGCAATTCGCGCGTGGTCAGCGAGAGCCCGGCAGGCGAAATTTTCGAGCAAATAGTGCGCATTTCAAGCGACGACGTATTAATTGCCATCAGCTTCCCGCGTTATTCGCGACGTACTATCAGGGCGATGCAATATGCCCGGGAGGTAGGCGCGGGAATCGTCGCAATCACAGACAGCCGCATGTCGCCGCTTGTAGAGCCGGGCGACATCCCATTGTGCGCGAAGAGCGACATGGTGTCGTTTCTCGACACGCTTGTCGCGCCTTTGAGCATCGTCAATGCTTTGGTCGTTGCCGTGAGCGAGAAGGCTCCGGGGGATTTATACGCAAACTTTGAGCGCCTCGAGACGATATGGGACGAATATGGGGTTTATTAAGGCGCGAGATTTGGAAGTGATGTATGCAGGTTTATGACATAATCGTCGTCGGCGGGGGAGCCGCAGGCATGCTCGCATCCGCCACCGCCGCCGAAAATGGCGCGCGGGTGCTTTTGCTAGAGCGCAATGCGGGGCCGGGGAAAAAGCTTCGCATCACAGGGAAAGGGCGCTGCAACCTCACGAACAACTGCTCCATCACGGAGGCCATCGAAAACATCCCAAACGGCGGGAAGTTCCTGCACAGCGCGTTCGCGCTACACGGCCCGGGCGATACGATGCAGCTATTCGAGAAGCTCGGAGTCCCCTTAAAAACGGAGCGCGGAGGCAGGGTTTTTCCGCAGTCGGACAAAGCGTCCGACATCGTGGCCGCGCTGGGCGCATATATGGACAAAGCAGGGGTGGAGCGCGCGAGGGGCAGGGCTGTTGCGCTCCAAACAGAGGCGGGGCGTTTTGTAGGGAACAAGCCGGAGCGCGGTCTGGAGCTTATGCCGGGAAATGCGCCGGAGCGCGGTCTGGAGCTTATGCGAGGGCGTTTGCCAGAGAATATGCCGAAACATACGCTTGAGCGCAAACCGGGAAACACGCCGGAGCGTGCGCAGGAGAATACACCGGGACATACGCCGGAGCGCGAGCAGGAGCATATCCTGCCGCGCGTGACGGGCGTCACATACGACGGCGGGGAAGCCCGGTGCGGCGCTGTGATCCTGGCAACGGGCGGGCTGTCGTACCCGGCGACCGGTTCAACGGGCGACGGCTATGAGATGGCCGCTGCGCTTGGCCACAAAGTCACGCCGCTTCGAGGCTCGCTCGTGCCGCTCGATGCGGAGTCGGACATTTGCGGTGCCATGCAGGGGCTGACGCTGAAAAATGTGAAGCTTTCGGCATACGGCGCCGGGCCTACACCGATATTTGAAGATATCGGAGAGGTGCTATTCACGCATTTTGGCTTGTCTGGCCCGCTCACATTGTCGGCGAGCGCCCATATGAGGGACTTTGACAAAACGAAATATCATGTTATTATAGACTTTAAACCCGGGCTTGATGAAAAAAAGTTGGATTTACGCATTTTGCGCGACTTTGAAAAGTATTCAAACCGCGATTTCGCCAATTCGCTCGACGACTTGCTCAGCAAGAGCTGCATTCCCGTGGTCGTGCGGAAATCGGGCATACCTCCACATACGAAGGTCCATTCGATTATCCGCGAACAGCGGCTCCGGCTCGTTGAATTGCTTAAATCGTTTCGCATTGATGTCATCGGACCGAGGCCCGTTGAGGAAGCGATCATCACATCAGGCGGGGTCGATTTGCGCGAGATCAATCCAAAGACCATGGAATCGAAGCTTGTCGGAGGGTTATTCTTTGCCGGCGAGATAATCGACGCGGATGCGTATACGGGCGGGTTCAATCTGCAGATCGCATGGTCCACGGCTTTTGCGGCCGCGAACGCTGCAGCCGCTGCGGTGATTGGTGGCAGAACGCAGCCGCTACGGTGAGAGCCCGCGCAACGCCGCCAACACGGTGAATTACAGCGACAATAACAAAAGAAGAGGCTGGTTTATGGAAACAAGGAGCATTTCATTGGACGGTCCCGCAGGAGCGGGGAAGAGCACGCTGGCCAGGAGGGCGGCGAAGCACCTCGGCATGATATACGTTGACACGGGCGCGTTGTACCGATGCATCGGCCTATATGCGCTCAGAAAAGGCGTATCCCCGAGGGATGCGGACGGCATTGCGTCGCTACTCCCGGATATCAACCTCGAAATGAAATACGACGATGAAGGAGTCCAAAGGATGCTAATGAACTCCGACGACGTGACGGGCGATATCCGTTCGCCCGAAGCATCGTCCTATGCATCAGACGTGTCCGCCATACCATCGGTGCGTGATTTCCTTTTGTCGATGCAGCGTCTGATGGCGGAGAAATATGACGTCATCATGGACGGGCGCGACATCGGGACGGTCGTGCTGCCGAATGCAGGGTTGAAGGTGTTCCTGACAGCGGAGCTCGACGTCCGCGCAAAAAGGCGGCATCTCGAACTGCTGGAAAAAGACCCCGGCATCTCGCTTGACAAGGTCCGCGACGATATGCGCATCCGCGACAAAAATGACAGCGAGCGCGAGGTCGCACCATTGAAGCCTGCGGAAGACTCGATCATTCTCGACACGACGTATCTCGATGCCGATGAGAGCTTCGATGCTTTCTGCGGCCTGGTATATAAGAGGTTCGGCAAATGAAGCCCAGCTATAAATTCTACAGAGGCTGCTACAGGGTCGCGCGGGCATGGTTTGGCATTTTATACCGGCTGCGCGTGGACGGCGCGGACAACATACCGTCCGGCGCCGCCGTCGTATGCGCCAACCACTCTCATATGTCCGACCCGTTTCTGGCGGCGTTCGCTTTCGGCATATCAAATCAATTGCACGTTATTGCAAAAATCGAGCTGTTCAGGATACCGGTAATTTCGCAGATATTGCAAAAGCTCGGCATGATCTGCGTGAACAGGGGCAAGCTGGACATCGATTCCGTCAAGAGCTCGCTTCAATATCTTCGCAAGGGCGAGATGGTCGTCATATTTCCGGAAGGGACGCGCGTGTCCGCGGACGACGCAGTCGAGGCGAAGGCGGGGGCAGTCAAGCTTGCCGAGCGCGCCGGCGCGCTGCTCGTGCCGTTTTACATACCGAGAAAAAAGCGGCTGTTCCGCAAGGTGACGGTAGTCATCGGCGAGCCGTATTCTGTCGAAAAGCTCCAGGTCAAGCGAACGGCGGACGATTATGCGGAGTTGTCCGAGGCGCTGATGGAAAAGATCAAGTCGCTGAACCCCGAAGTCAACGCATAATGTGTCCTCGATAATTCAAACGGAGAACTGATTTGAATGAAAATCATTAACGCGAAAACGGCGGGATTCTGCTTTGGAGTCCGCAGGGCCGTTTCGATATGCGAAAAAGCAGCGTCGGAGTGCAGCAACTGCGTCACCTTCGGGCCGATCATCCACAACGACAGCGTGATCAAAGACCTTGACGCGAAAGGCGTCGGCATTATCACCGACGCTGCGGAGGCCACGCCCGGACACACCGTCATCATTAGGTCGCACGGCGCCTGCAGGAGCGAGCGCGAGGCGCTCGAGTCGCGATGCGGAAACATCATAGACGCGACATGCCCCGACGTTGGCAGGATCCATAAGATCGCGCGCGAGGAATCCTCCGGCGGCAGGCGGGTGATGATCATTGGCGAACGCAGCCATCCGGAGGTATCGGCAATCGCCAGCTGGTGTCAGGAATATGCAATATTTGAGACCGCCGACGAACTGCTGGAATGGCTCGGGACTGATGGCAACGCCGGTTTGCCGCTGTCATTTGTGTTCCAAACGACGCATACGAGAGCCATTTTCGACACAATCGTTGAAATCATAAAAAAAGAGTGTACAAACTTCAAAATTTTTGATACAATATGTAACGCTACGCGCGAACGCCAATTGGAGGCTGAAAAGCTGTCGCAAACCGTCGATGCAATGATAGTCATCGGCGATAAAAACAGCGCGAACAGCCTAAAATTAGCGGACATTTGCACAAGATACTGCCGCAGGGTCTTTTTTGTCGAAACTGCGAACGATCTTTGCCTTGCAGATTTCCGCGATGTGGATACCGTCGGCATCACAGCGGGCGCTTCCACACCGGCGTGGATAATTAAGGAGGTCAACCATAAGATGAGCGGAGAAGAATTGTTAGACGAAACCACCACCGACGCGCAGGCCTTGGATGGCTTTGTGGAGCCGGCCGTTGCCGATGGAATTGTTGCTGCGGAAGCGGAGGCCGTCGATGCCGTCGCTGTGCCGGAGCCTGATGCCGTCGCTACGGACGCGCCATTGGCGGCATATGCGGAGGAAATTGTTGCGGTGGAAGATGATGCTGCGCAGGAAGCGGGTGTTGCGCCGGATTTGGATGCTGCGGTGGAGGCCGCTGACGAGCCGCCGGTCGCGGAAGCAGCCGTTGCGGAGGGCGATGGCGCGGATGCGGAAGCAGCGCCGGTAGCTGAGCCGGCCGTGGCTGCGCTTGTTGATGAGCCGGCCGAGGAGGAAGCGCCTGCTGCGGAGGCACCTGCTGCGGAGGCACCTGCTGCGGAGGCAACATCGGTCGCGGATGAAACTGCGGAAGCGCCTGCTGCGGAGGAAACTACGGAGGCAGCGCCTGTCGCAGCCGCAGAGCCACCCTTGGAAGCCATCACGGTTGGAGAAGCCGCCGCCGATGAGCCTGCTGCGGAAGCGGCCTCGCAAACGGACGCTCCCATTGAAACGCCGCCCGCCGATGCCACTGACGAGCCGCCATCGGAACCAAGGGACGAGTCATTCGAAGAAATGCTCGAAAGGTCTATCAAGACATTACATACAGGACAAAAAGTCGCAGGCATCGTCACGTCGATCACGGCCACGGAAGTGTCCGTCGACCTCGGGACAAAGCAGTCGGGCTACATACCCATCAGCGAGTTCACCGACGATGCAAACGCGAACATCGACGACATCATCAAAGTCGGCGATTCCATCGAGTCGTTCGTGCTTCGCGTCAATGACGTCGAGGGCATGGTCACGCTGTCGAAAAAGCGGCTCGATGCCATCAAGAACTGGGACGACATAGAAGCGGCCAAGGATAGCCGCGCCATTGTCGAAGGGCACGTCACGGAAGAAAACAAGGGCGGCATCGTCGTCAACGTCAAGGGCGTCCGCGTGTTTGTGCCCGCATCGCAGACGGGCCTGCCGAAATCGGCCCCAATGACCGACCTCGTCAAAAAAACCGTCAAGCTGCGCATTACGGAGGTCAACCAATCCAGAAGGCGCGTCGTCGGCTCCATACGCGCCGTGCAGGCAGAGGAGCGCCGCGAAAAGTCGGATCGCCTTTGGGAGGAAATCGAGAAGGGCAAGCAGTATGACGGCGTCGTCAAATCCATGACGTCATACGGCGTTTTCGTCGACATAGGCGGCATCGACGGCATGATCCACATTTCCGAGCTGAGCTGGACGCGCATCAAGCAGCCGTCCGAGGTCATGTCCGTCGGCGACGAGGTTTCGGTATACGTCCTCTCGTTTGACAGAGAAACCAGGAAGATTTCGCTCGGATACAAAAAAAGCGAGGACAACCCTTGGGCGAGGTTCACGTCGCAATACTCTGTCGGCAACATCGTCAACGTCAAGATCGTCAAGATGATGCCGTTTGGCGCTTTTGCGGAAATATGCCCGGGAGTCGATGGCCTTATCCACATCTCGCAGATCACGGACCACAGGATCGGGCTGCCTTCGGAGATTCTCTCTGACGGGCAATTGGTCGACGTCAAGATCACGGAGATCGACAATGACCGCAAGAAGGTTAGCCTGAGCATCAGGGCGCTGATCGATCCGTCGTCGCAGCGCTTGAGCGACCGCGATGTTGAGGAAGCTGCCGCAGTCGATAAAACGCCTGTCGTGGTTTATGATACCGACGCGCCGCCGGCGTTCGACGACGACGACGATTCGCCGTCCGATGGCGGGCCGGATGCGGATGATTCCGCTGTTGACGTCGTTGACGAGGCAGTCGCGGCCGATGACGATGCCGCTGATGCCGATGACGATGTCGATGCCGCCGTAGCAGAAGACGCAGCAACCGCCGATGAAGAGGCCACAGACGCAGCCGAAGACGCAGCCGCAGCAGCAACCGCCGATGACGAGGCCGCAGACGCGGTCGAAGACACAACCGCCGAAGCCCCCGTCGCAGACGAGGCAGAAGAAGCAGACACCGCCGATGACGATGCAGCAGCAGAAGACGCAGCCGCAGCTCCCATCGCTGACGAGGCAGAAGACACACAAACAGACATAGTCCCTGACGAAGGAGATTAACAAGTCGCCTGGCATTGCTCGGGGGGAAAGATTGGGAGAGAATAACATATGTTTTGCGTAGGCGATATGATCGCCCATCCCATGCATGGGGCGGGCATTATTGACAGTATCGAAGAAAAGCGGATGAACGGCTGCACGCGCCAGTATTACATCCTGCGTATGCCGGCCGGCGGCATGGTCGTGATGATACCGACCGAAAACACCGAGCAGATCGGCGTAAGGAAGATCGTCGGGTCCGACGAGGCGGATGCGCTCATGGCATCGATTCCCGACATCGTCGTCGAGATGACTTCCAACTGGAACAGGCGCTACCGCGAGAACATGCAGAAGCTGAAAAGCGGGGACTTGTTTGAAGTCGCTTGCGTCGTGAAAGGGCTCATGTCGCGCGATGTCGAAAAGGGTCTGTCCACCGGCGAACGCAAGATGCTGCATTCCGCGAAGCAGATATTGTTATCGGAAATCGTCCTTTCAAAAAAGCTCTCATACGAGGAAGTCGAATCCCGCCTCAACGCCGCGCTTGCTTAATGCTTCGCACAATGAAAAGTAGCAGGTAATATTATTGTGCCGCCACTTCATGGCCGGCAGATATTACTTGTTGCTTTTTGTCATTGAGCGCTGTCGATAATGAGTGTCAAGGTGGATTATTATGCCAAATATCTTCAAACTTATGAAGCGGAGCAAGAATGCGCCGGCATGCACCGCCGTGATCGCTGCAGCCGGCAGCTCACGCAGGATGGGCGGTGGCGACAAGCTCTTCGCGGAGCTGCACGGCGCCCCCGTGCTGGCGTACACGCTAATGGCATATCAAAAGTGCGCGCTTATTGATGAAATCATCGTTGTCGCGCGCGCCGACGCACTAACTGACGTCAGCGCGTTATGCGAGAAATATCGAATCACTAAAGCCGTAAAAGTCATAGTCGGCGGCGAAACAAGGTTGCTCTCCGTGCTCAACGGCATATACGCAGTTGAGGAAAAGGCCGAGCTTGTCGCCATACACGACGGGGCCAGGCCATGCGTAGACTCGGCCACAATAATTCGCGCGATAGAAGCCGCAATGAGGCACCATGCCGCAGCCCCTGCGATTCCCGTCAGTTCGACCGTTAAGCGGGCGCGTGACGGCATCATATCGGAGACCGTTGACAGGGAAGGGCTTTATGAGATGCAAACACCGCAGGTTTTCGACAAGGATCTGATCAAGGCAGCGCTGACGAACGCGAAGAACAAATCGGTCGACGTGACGGACGACTGCCAAGCTGTCGAAATGCTCGGTTGCCCGGTACACATCACGGAAGGCACTCGTGAAAACATCAAGATTACTACGAGCTCGGACCTACGCGTCGCGGAAGCATTCCTCGCAGAGCGCGATGGAGCCTGACGCGACTGGACCGCAAGCTGCGCCGTACCGCAAACCGCCCGGACTGCCAGCTGCGCCGGAACGCAAACCGCCCGGACCGCAAGCCACCCGGAACACGATATACCTATGACGAGAGTCCATCCCGGACCCACGAAATGCAAAACAAATAATGCCAAATGCAAGGAGCGATGAATATGAGGATCGGTATTGGTTACGACGCGCACCGCCTGAAAGCAGGGCGCAAATGCATATTATGCGGCGTGGAGATCCCATGCGAGTTCGGCCCGGATGGCCACTCGGACTCGGACGTGCCGCTCCACGCGCTGATGGACGCCATGCTCGGCGCGCTCGCGCTCGGCGACATCGGCCAGCATTTCCCGAACACCGACGAACGCTGGCGCGACGCTCGGAGCATAGACATGCTGAAAGACGTGTATTCGATAGTCAAGGAGCAGGGGTACGCGCTCTCCAACGCGGACATCGTTATCATCCTCCAGACGCCAAGGCTGTCGCAGCATATCTACCATATGCGCAACTGCGTCGCAAAGGCGCTCAACGTCGCGATCACGAGCATCAGCGTGAAGGCGACCACGGAGGAGGGGCTTGGCTTCACCGGCGACGGCTCGGGCATTGCGTCGACCGCCGCCGTCCTGTTGGAAAAAATAACAAGCTGACGGCTGTTATGTCACAATACCGCTAGTTTAAGGCACGACAGGCGCATCGATTGCGGAAGGAGGTTAGCAACAGTTGCAAAAAAAAGAGCCTGATACCTCTGATGAAAGAATAATAGAGATACCCGTGTATCATGGCAGTAGCAAGATTGTGGATATCTCTGATATTCTGTTCCCCGGCCCTCGAGCGGATTGTGATTTTGGTCGGGGATTTTATGTTACTCAGCATAAAACAATAGCTGAGGAATGGGTAATAAATGAAGATACACCGATTATCAACAAGTATGTACTAAAGGCTCCGGAGAGTGACATTCTACGTCTAACTGGAAGAGATTGGCTGAGAGTTGTTATCGGTTATCGCACGAACGCTCTTAAGACATCGCTGAAAAGCCCAATAGTCTGCGGCACAATCGCAAATGACCGTCTTGTTCCTTCCTTCAATGCTTTTATGGGGGATACAATTGGAGATTTACGCTTACTGGAGTGTTTAGAGCTGGCAGAACTGGGGGACCAGTACTCGCTTCGCGAATCCGCCAAATACCTGAGGTGGGAAGGCAGCTACTCCCTCAGAGGAATGGAATTGGATCGCGCTATTTCAAGAAACCGAAAAAGGATGCAAAATGTGCATAATCGGGTACGTGAAATATATCGAAAGCACGTAGACGGCGAAAAATATTTTTACGAGTATTTAGATGAGGGCGGGTATAATGAAGTTTGAGTATTCGGATATTACCGTGTCTAAGATGGGGGCTTGGGCTGAGAGCCTGGCTGATGATATTGACTTCATAGACTATTGGTTCAATCTATTCATGTCGAAAACAAAAGCACGTATTGAGTCCGACCCAATGGACAACATCAATGCATTCTACTGGAACAGATGGAAAAACGATTTTGAAATCTACGTTGATAAATATACCCCAATACCCGGCAATGGATACCACGTAGAAGAACGGTTTTTCCTAGGGTGGTACATGCAGTATGTTGTTTATGCTTTGCGCGTTCCCAGCAAGCTCATAGCGGAATTTTACGGGAAGGAAGTTTTCAGGCAAGTGCTTGATGGGTGGTTCAAATATCATACGTTCGGGTCGAATCTATTCATGGTCCATTTTGTCGATAAATTTGGTTTGCCGCCCGACGTAGTCGAGGTACATAAACTGAATAGATAGTGACTGACGGACACGCATGAAAGCACCACATGCAATATAACCGGCTTAAAAGGAGGAACCATCATGACCACACGTAGGAATGTTATCTTGCTGTCAATGCTGAGACAGCCCATACGCACAGCTTTGGCCATGTTACTGCTCGTTGCGGCCTCAATGGCCATGATACTGCGCTTGGCGGAGTATTTTGTCGTAACGCAGCAAATTGACGGCATCGGCGGCTATTATAAGTCGATAGGCTATCTGCAAGATATAGAAAACAGAAGCGTTTTCGATGATATATCGCAAGGCGCGGATATCATATCAAAGAGCCAATATGTGGAGCGCGCCGACAATCGCAGGACTGCCATGGGGATTCTTCAAGGCTTAAATAATTCGCGGCTTGATCGTTACATAGGCACGCCGGAATCGAAACTCCAATATCGCCATCATACCGACACGTTTTTTTATGGCAATCTGCTTGGCCTTAAAATAAATGCAGAAAGCTATGTTACTATCAACCCATTCATCGAGTTGTCATTTTATGTCGAAAGCATATTAGAGACGTGCAACCGGTCTGTGAGGGAGGGGGATGTTGCCGAGATAAGGTATTATCTCACAGATGCGGAAATTGACGAATATCGAAAAGCATTTGATTACGCGGGTTTGCCTTCGGATACGAGCTGGCTTCCGACGGTGATCGCAGGGATGCACGTCGGCGATCGCTACTTCGCGAGATATCTGACAGGCACCTTCGCGAACGGTAAAGAATATAGCACATTGCTGCCTTTGAACGCTGATACTTCATTGGAGTCGTCGGATTCTTTTGAAAGAGGCTTAATTCAATTGACCAAGGACCCAAAATGGTACATTGATATGCCGGAGGGGACGGTTGTTGATTCCTCATCGCCCGGGTTTGAATGGTTGGACAGAGAGTTGAAGCTGATGAGGCAGAGCATGGGAGCGATTCAGCTGCTCAGCACATCGGATATGACGCTGATGCCGCTGACTCAGCCGGAAAGCCGAATGGTCAGCTTGGTCGACGGACGGTGGCTCGATTACGACGACCAAATCAACGCACGGCCGGTCGTTGTGGTCAATGAATTTTTTGCCGATACCATGAGGCTGTCCGTTGGCGACAGTCTTAACATAAGTGTCCCGCAGGATCAAGTTGCAGCCGCGCCCATTACAATAGCAAATGGCGGTCGAATGTTTACGGAATACCTCATCGACAGCCCACCTTCCGGCACGCGATATTATGATTTGGATGTAAGCATCGTAGGCATTTTTGGTTTTCGTATACTAAACACCACGGAGTATTACATGGACGAGCTGGGCGCTCTTGCAAGCACGTATATCTTTGTTCCCGATGCCTGCCTGCCGGCAGATATATCGGTCCAATACCCCGCCGCCGAAAACAGATGGCATGATGAACAAGCGTACATGCCGCAGTTCCGTTACAGCTTTGTCCTGAAAGACTCAAGGTCCGGCGAAGAGTTTCTTGCTGAAAACAAAAAAGCTTTGGCGGATTACGGCTATGATGTCGCCCTTATTGACAACGGAGCGATGGGCTTTTGGGCAGCTGCAGAACCTATTATTAGGGCAGTGGAGAATAACGTAATCATTTTTGCTGTTGTAATGTTAGCTGCAATGCTGATTATCGTATTTTTGTTGATCAGGCAAAGAAAAAAGGAAATAGCGATCATGCGCGCATTGGGGTGCTCCGGGAAAAAGACATTCATTGAAACAATACTATCGTTTGTGGCATTTGCCACACCGTCCATTATAATTGGCTGCGCGGTCGGATGGCGCTTTGTTGCTGATATTTCCGCAAATACGCTCAATCCTTTTGGTGAAATTGCAACGACCTTCGGGTTCTCTCTTGATACATCGTTAAGTGTTTACCTTTTGCCTGTGTTCATGGTTTTGATAATAGCGCTTTTCGCCATTGTCGCGGCATTATGCATCAGAGGCTTGTCACGCCGTTCAGTTATGGAGCTATTGTATAACAGGGGCGTGGAAGTCGCGCGCCGAGCAGCTGCAGTAGCTGCAACGGGATCGTTGCTCCGCGCTGCTGAGACGGAGGTCGAGCGTCGCGTTGCTGAGACGGAGGTCGAGCGTCGAGCGGGCATTGCTAAACCGTCTATTGGCGATGCAAGGCATGCATTGTTTGGCAATCGTTTACGGTTTGCGTTGCGCTTTGTTTTGCTGCGCATTACGAGATCGGCATTAAAAACGGTGCTATGCGCTATTTCTGCATTGGTTTTCATTGCCGCGCTGTGTTGGATCGATAGCGCGATTACGCGCTCTGATAATGAAATCGATCATCTGTATAATAGCACAACAGTGAAAGCTGAGTTAATTCCGACAAACCAAGGGCTGCCATCGCCGCTCCATAACATAGGGGACCTTATACGCCCAAGGGTGGTGAGGGAGGTTGTGGACAGCGGTTATGCGCAGGGCATATATTATGAGTCGGCGTATTCATGGGGGTTGCTTCTCCCATCGGAATCCGACGGTTCTTTTCCAAAAGAGTGGGAGAAGATTGCGGGATATGACCATGCGAGGAGCATTGTATATAACGAAGAGAGCCTGGATGTTCTTATGGGCGTCAGCGATCTTCGCGAATTCGTCCAAAACAATCTTGGCGTCGGGCTCTACTCCGATAACGACCTGGCGAGCGACATTCAAATAGCATATACCGATAATTATGACGAATCATTGTTTGTCTTCAACGAAGGCAAGCCCATCCCCGTCATAATATCCGAAAACGCCGCGCACGAGTATGGCCTGGAGGTTGGGAATCAGGCATTTATATACATCAATCAGCCGCGCACGAGCCTTGATGGCATATATACCGGACCATGGACAGCATGCCCCGTCGAGGTCGTCGGTTTACATAATTCGTGCATCCGACAGGAGGAGCTGCGCGAGGCTGTTGTCATGCCGGTATCTGCGCTTGAGTATGTGGTCGGCGATAATATAGGGTATTTGTCGATGAGCCTCTGCATTAATCCGCAATACAACAGGGATCTGTTGGAAGTCAAGAACAATTTACGTCTCATAATGGAGAATCCGTCTTATTTGCCCGGCTGGGGCGTGCTGCTCGAACTCTTCATATATGACGAAGAGCTGCAAGCTGTCGTCGGTTCTATGGAGCAGTCCCTGTCCCTGCTTCATGTTGCATATCCCATAGCCATTGCGCTTTCAATAATCATCGGGCTTGGCCTTTCCATGCTTTTAATGGCGCAAAATGCTATCATTGCATCAATAATGCGGATACTCGGCACAACAAAAAGGCTGGCTTTGACGCTCCTGTGCTCGGAGCAGATCGTTGTAAACTTGGCGGGCTTGGCTGTCTGCGTGTGTTTGATTGCTTTTTTGCCATGGTCTGCGAACATGCTTTTATGCGTTGCTTTCGCTTGCCAATACCTTGCTGCAGTTTTGATTGGCTCGCTATTCGGCGCTGCGGTCATTGTCAGGAGGCCGCCATTGGCACTCTTGCAGGTGAGGGAATAGGCATTTCTTTCAAAAGCGTGTCAATGACTTCATCAATCAGACTCATATCGTAGCCACGCTTTACCATTGCCTGATAGTTCTTTTTGAATCGAGTCGATGGAACAGGATTAAGCATTCAACCACTCCTTAGCCTCTGACCAACTACCAAACACGTGATATTCATCGTCATTGGGTGGCGCAAAGTCCGAGTAATCATGCAGGTATCCATGGGCGCAAATATACTTATCTGTCAGTAAATCAAAAGGAACTCTTTTTTGAATAGCAACTTGATTAAGCAACATAGTGACTAAATCAGAAACAGTGATACCGATCTCATTTAGAACTTCCATGGCTCTATCTCTAACTTCCGGGTTTACTCTAATATGCATTTGGGCAGATTTAACATTTTCATTCATAATTACCACCTCGCACACATTGTACACATAAAGTATACGTTTGTCAACCATTTGACAGCAGCGATCAGACAGCAGCGATCAGACAGTACTACAGTTCACGCACTTGCGTATCCCGGGTAGGTTGTTTACACTTTTTTAATTGTAAAAACGGTCTGGATATTGTATAATGGCGGCGCAGCAGCAAAAAATCGCGTGCTGCGCTTAAAACTGCCCTCGGGTAGCGGTGCGACGCCTCACGCTATAGAAGGCGGGGCTTCTCGTTACTGAAGGCGGCGCCTCACGTTAAGGAAACACTTTTATGGATAAAATCAAAGAGATACTCAACGATGTATGGACATTGATGCTGTCGCTGGGCCGGACGATCAGCCCTTGGGACATCGTCGACGTCCTTATCATCGCATATCTCATATACAGAATACTGACCCTCATGCGCAAGACTAGCGCCAGCAGCGTCATAAAGGGCATCATATTCCTGCTCGTAATCGCCTGGGTCTCCAACTTCTTGAACATGAAGGTGATCACGTATCTGCTGAACCAGATGCTGCAGATGGGCCTCTTGGTGCTCATCGTCCTGTTCCAGCCGGAGCTGCGCAAGCTCTTCGAGCAGGTCGGCAGCAGCAGGCTCAACATCATCTTCAGGAAGCGCATCAGGCTCGAGAACGCCGAGGCCATCTTGCGGAGCGTGATTTCGGCATCGCTCGCGATGGCGGACAACAGGACCGGAGCCATCATCGTTTTTGAGCGGGAGGTCGGCCTGAACGACTACGCGGTCACGGGCACGAGGCTGGATGCGACCATTTCTTCCGAGCTTATCCAGAGCGTTTTCTATAAGGACTCGCCGCTTCACGACGGCGCCTTGCTAGTGAGGGACGGGCGCGTGCTCGCCGCTTCCTGCATGCTGCCAATGACCAATAATTTCAACCTCAGCCGCGACCTCGGCATGAGGCATAGGGCCGGCCTTGGGATCAGCGAACGGTCGGACGCTGTGGCGGTCATCGTGTCCGAGCAGACGGGCACAATCTCCGTCGCCGTGGACGGCATGCTCAAGCGCAGCTTAGACCCCGATATTTTCGAGAAGCTCCTTATTGGCGAGTTCATGCCCGGCGGCAGGTCGAAGCGGGCCAAAAAGATGAAAGTGGGCACATGATGGTTAGAGACGGTTTGCGTAAGATTTTTTCCAGCAGGGTCTTCTACATCATCTTTTCGATAGTTGTTTCAATCGCTTTGTGGATGTATGTGGAGATTAATGAAAACCAGTTGCAGCAGATCACGGTGTCGAACGTCCAAGTCGTCCGGCAGAACGTGGATCTGCTCAGCGACCGTGGATTCCTTATCGCGTCGATGACTCCCGAAACGGTCGAGCTCAAGTTCGAGTGTTCGCGCTCCGTCGCGTCGAAGCTCAACAACACGACGCTTTCCGTCAATATCGACCTCGCGGGCATTACTTCGCGCGGCAACGCCACGCTTGGCTACGAGATCATATATCCCAACGGCATCACCGCCGATATGGCGGGGCTGATCTCCAGCTCCGTCGGCAGGATTTCGCTTTATGTCGACAGGATGGAGACCCGGCACATCTCCGTGGACGTGCCTTATAAGGGTGGCGCCGCAGAGGACTATATTCAAGACCCTCCGGAGTTCAGCCCACAGACCATCACCGTAAGCGGGCCGACCGACGTGGTCGCCAGGGTCAGCGTCGCTCGCGTCAACATCGCCCGCGAAAACCTGTCCTCGACGTATACGGACGATCTTCCATTCGTGCTGCTGGACGAGAACGGCTTGGAATTTGAGGAAGCGCTGCGGGGCCAGCTGACTTCCAGCGATGAGACCATACACGTTTCCGTTCCGATTCGCATGCTGAAGGAAGTCGTTCTGACTGCCGAGTTCAATTACGGCGCGGGCGCTACTTCGCAAAACACGAGGTATACTGTCGATCCGCCGACGGTAACGATTGCGGGGAACGTCGAGGACATCAGGGATTTCAACAACATCAACCTTGGCACCATCGACCTCAACAGCTTTGATTATGCGAGGACTTTCCCGGCTTTTTCCATCGTCATCCCCAATTATTTCACGCGAATCTCCGGCGAGACGGAGGCTGTCGTCGTCGTTGAGATACTGGGCCTCGATATGAAGCATTTGAGCGTTTCAAACATCCAGACCCTCAACGAGCCTGACGGCTATGTAACGGAGATTAGGACGCAGAGCCTTGATGTCAGGATCCGCGGTAGGACTGAGGACTTGGAGGCTTTGTCGGAGGCGAACATCAGGGTGGTCGCGACATTGCCGGATGACATCAATCCCGGGACCCAGCGCGTGTCGGCGAGGGTGTATGTGGATGGGATCAACGGCGACGTCGGCGCTGTCGGCACTTATAACATCACCGTCTCCATCACGGAGGAGCGAGATATAGATATAGCGCCGCCAAGCGACTCGCAGTATCCATAATATGCACAGAAGGCTAAAAAGTTGCTAAGGCACTATCGCCGCGACTCCCGCTTCGTTCGATAATAAAGGATGAGAAATGTTCGGATATATTCGCCCATTGCAAGCAGAACTGAAGGTTCGCGAGCTGGAACGCTTCAAGGCGTGCTACTGCGGCCTGTGCCGCGCGCTCGGCAAAGGATATGGATTGGCGTCAAGGTTCATTCTGAGCTATGATCTCGTATTCCTTGCCATGCTCCTCTGGGGGGACGACGAGAAGCCTGTCATAAAGCAGGCAAGGTGTATCGCAAGCCCTCTGCGAAAGAAACGCTACTGCGTCTGCAGCTCGTCGCTGGAAACTTGCGCCGCATACAGCGTCATTCTCACATGGTGGAAATTGAAAGACACGATTTCCGATGAGCCTTTCTTCCGAGCTCTCCCGCACAGAATGCTTGCGATTGCCCTATACAGAGCGTATAATAAGGCTGCACGTCTGCACCCGGTGTTCAGCAGGAGGGTGGAGGAGGAGCTGGCCGCACTGGCGGATTACGAGGCGGAGGGCAGCCGTTCCATGGACGGCGCTGCCGATGGCGCAAGCACCACAGAGGGCGAACGTTCCACCGACGGCACACGCTCCATGGACGGTGCTGCCGAGAGCGGACGCTTCTCCGAGAGCAGACATGCCACGGAGGGCAGGCGCTCCATGGACGGCGCTGCCGATAAGTTCGCCATGATACTAAAGTCCATAACCCCCGCCGACGCGCCAAACGCGATACATAGGCCGTTCGAAGAGCTCTTGTACCACCTTGGCAGGTGGATATACATAAGCGACGCATTTGACGATTATTATGACGATGTGGAGCATGGGCGGTACAACGCGGTCGCGGCACGGTATGCGGCGGATGCTGCACAGAGCGGCGCGAGCATTTCCGACGATATCCTCAAACGCATGGAGACGACGCTGACTCATTCCAACAATCTGGTTTGCCTGGCATACGAGCTTTTGCCCGAAAACACATGGGCCGATATCATCAGAAACGTCATATACCTCGGCATGCCCGCCACATGCGATCAGATCATAAAAAAGCATACACCGCAGCGCGCATGACGCGCCCGCGACTTTAGTCGTGAGAGGTTCAAGGGAAGGGTTATGGTTTATATCTTGAGATAAACGATATATTGCAGCGGCGGCAATCTGCCGCCTGCAATATGCGGCATTTCACAATCAGCTAACATCACGCACCTAAGGAGAAATCAACATGAGCGATCCATACAGCGTTCTCGGCGTAAATTCGACCGCGTCCGACGACGAGGTCAAAAAGGCGTATCGCGAGCTTGCGCGAAAGTACCATCCCGATAATTACCACGACAATCCCCTCGCGGATCTCGCGCAGGAAAAGATGAAAGAGATCAACGAGGCGTATAACAGCATCATCAAGATGCGCGAGGGCGGCAATGGATACCAGCCCGGCGCAAGCTATTCCGGCGCCACGAACGCGACTCCTGAAGGCGCGAAGGTGCGCGAGGCCATCAACGTGGGCGATATCAGGATGGCGGAGGAGCTGCTGAGGGCTTTTCCGGCGAGAAACGCAGAATGGAATTTCCTGATGGGCAGCGTCTGCTACCGCAAGGGCTGGCTCAACGACGCGCGTGAGTATTTCCAAACCGCCCTTAACATGGACCCGGGCAATCCGGAATACAGGCAGGCTCTATCGTTCATGGACAGAAGCGGCGGAATGAACAACCCATATCGCTCGGGCGCGATGGCAAACCAAGGGTGCGACGCTTGCGACATTTGCACGGCGATGATGTGCATGAACCTTTGCTGCCGTTGCCACTGATGGGGGACGCGTTGCACAGGCTGGCTTGTTAGCGGACTTGGGGTTGCGGGCGCCATCGCGCGGACGCATGCGCAAAGCTTCAAGCTATTTGACATTCACACGCCGCCACCGATGGGATCGTATCGACCATCTCGCGCCGCCATTGATGAGGATCATATTGACAAGGGGGCTTTTTTGAACAATAAAACACGAATGATCACGCTGGTCGCCATGCTCTCGGCGCTGACGATTGCCGTCCTATATATCACTTCCATATGGCCGACCGGGCAACTGGGCTTCGCGGCGGTCTCGTCCCTCTTCGTAGCCGCCGCAATCATCGAGATGGGTATTGCCCCCGGCCTGTACGTCTATGTCGTGAGCTCGCTGATAGGAGCGCTTGTCCTGCCGAACAGATCGACCTTGCTTCTATTCATCCTTTTTTTCGGTTATTATCCCATTATAAAGCGCCTGTCCGAAAAACTCCGAAGCCGCGCTGCGCAGTGGGCGCTGAAGCTCGTTTTGTTCAACGTCGCGCTCTCCGTCATTTGGTTCGCGCTGCGGGGCCTGGTTTTCCCGGATTTTGAGATGCACGTGATCTTCCCCGTGCTATACATCGGCGGGAACGCGGTTTTCATCGTTTTCGATTATGGCTATTCCAAGCTGCTGCTGTTCTACATGAGTTCCATCCATCAGCGCATTAAAAAATAGCCAATCGCGCTGACGCGGGAATTGACTGCGGTCCTCCGGGACGCGCCGCTGGGCGCGGACAAAACGGAATGGCGGCGCCACAAAGGAGCAGTGATATAATGATAAAAAGCATGACCGGGTTCGGGAGCGCAAAAGGCACTTCGAGCGCATTGGAGATATCGGTCGAAATCAAGAGCGTCAACAGCAGGTATCTCGACTGCACGATCAAGATTCCGCGCGCGTATGCCGCGTTTGAGGACAAGATAAAGAAAATCGTCGGCACCAATATAACGCGGGGGAAGGTCGATGTGTACGTTTCCGTCGACTCTTTCAACGCGGACAATATGACCATCAGGGTCAACCGCCCTCTCGCGGGCGCCTATGTGGCGATGCTGCGGGCAATGGCAGATGAATACGGGCTTGACGGGAACGTCGGCGTCGTCGACGTCGCGCGGTTCCCCGACGTGCTGAAGGCGGAGAAGGACGAGGAAGACGCCGAGCAGCTGTTCGCGGACATTTGTCTCGTGCTGGAATCGGCGCTGGCCGGCTTTAACGATATGCGCATCCAGGAGGGCGAGAAGCTCCGAGGCGATATCGAGGCGCGGCTTGACGATATAATCAGATTGACGGCTCTGGCCGAGGAGATATCTCCAAGGAGCGTTGAGGAATACAGGCTCAAGCTGGAGGCGAAAATGCGCGATTTGCTGCAAGCTGCGGAGATCGACGAGCAGCGCATTCTCACCGAGGCCGCGATTTTTGCCGACCGCGTCGCGATCAACGAGGAGACCGTCCGGCTGAAAAGCCATGTCGCGCAGTTGCGCGAGCTGCTCGGCAGCCGGGATGCCGTCGGTAGAAAAATCGATTTCCTAGTGCAGGAGTTCAACCGCGAGGCGAACACGATCGGGTCTAAGGGGAACGACGCCGAAATGTCGAGGGTCGTCGTCGATTTGAAGGCCGAGATCGAGAAAATCCGCGAGCAAGCGCAAAACATCGAGTGAGGATGGCTATATGAAGCTTATAAACATTGGTTTTGGCAATATGGTCGCGGCTGAGAGGATCATCGCCATCGTCAGCCCGGAATCCGCGCCAATCAAGAGGATCATTTCCGACGCGAGAGAGAAGAGCATGCTCATCGACGCGACGTACGGGCGGCGGACGAGGGCGGTCATCATCACGGACAACGGATGCATCGTGCTTTCCGCGATACAGCCCGAAACCGTCGCGGGCAGGCTTTCCGAAAAGGGCGGCCAGGAACACGCCGATTTGCAATAGCGCATATGTGTCATGTGCCATTATGAGTGTCCTCGGAAACTCCCGTTGTCATCCTGGCTTCGCTCAGAATGACAGGTTAATAACGTAGATAAAGATTCTTCGCTTCGCTCAGAATGACTGGTGTTGCTAGGTTTTTGAGTTTTTAAGTACACATATGATTATTAAGGGGGAGATCCACCATGCTTTATCCATCGCTGGCCAGCCTGCTCGACCAGGTGAACAGCCGCTATCTGCTCGTCAACATCATCGCGAGGCGTGCAAGGGCCATATCGACATACGCCATCGAGCAGGACGAGCCGTTCGAGGGCAAGCCGGTTTCCAAGGCGATCGAAGAAATCGCGTCCGGCGAGCTGCGAGTCACCATCCCGGAGGATTTACAGAGCCAATGATTGCCAAAATCGCCGTTTCCGTCGCTGCATACCACATCGACAGGCCTTATGACTATTTTCTTCCCGAAAATATCGCAGGGCTGGCCTTGCCCGGCATGAGAGTGTCGGTCCCGTTTGGCGCCGGCAACAAAATGGCCGAGGGGATCATCCTGTCATTGCTACCGGAAACGGGGGACAAGCCGCTCAAAAGCGTGGATTCGCTGCTCGACGGCGAGCCGCTTCTGGGCGATGACAGCCTCAAGCTCGCGTTATGGATGAGCGACCGTTATTTTTGCACGGTATATAGCGCGCTGCGCGCGATGCTTCCTGCCGGAGTATGGGAAAAGGGGGGCGGCAAGCGTCTGGGCGACAAGACCGTCAGCATCGTCCATCTCAATATCGCGCCTGACGAGGCCGCAGGGCTCGCCTCCGCCAGGAAGTCGAGAGCGCCGCACCAATCCGCTGTGCTGCAATTGCTTGCAGCATCCGGCAGCATGCCCATCAAGGAGATTTGCACCATAACGGGCGCACCTTCATCGACGGTCAAGACGCTTGAGAAGCAGGGCATTCTGGCTTTTGAGAAACGCGAGGTCTTCAGGCGTCCCGGCAGCTCGATGAATATTGATACCGAGCATATAACGCTCAACGAGGAGCAGCGCGCCGCATACGACAGCTTGGCGCCGTTGCTTGGCGGGGGCAGGCCGGAGGCGGCGCTGCTCTACGGAGTCACGGGCAGCGGGAAGACGCTCGTGTATATCAAGCTGATCGAAAAGGCCTTGGAATCCGGGAAGACCGCCATCGTGCTCGTTCCGGAAATCGCGTTAACACCGCAGGCCGTCAGCATTTTTGCTTCATATTTCGGCGATTCCGTCGCCGTTCTGCATAGCGCCCTCGGCACGGGCGAGCGTTACGACGAATGGAAGCGCATCCGCTCGGGCGAGGTACGCGTCGTCGTCGGCACGCGCTCCGCCATTTTCGCGCCATTGGAGAACATCGGGCTGATCGTGCTCGACGAGGAGCAGGAACACACGTACAAATCCGAGAATTCTCCCAGATATCACGCGCGCGACATCGCAAAGTACCGCGTGGCGCACTCAGGAGCGCTTTTGCTGCTGTCTTCCGCCACCCCTTCCGTCGAGAGCATGCACAGCGCGCTCGCCGGGAAATACAAGATTTTCCGCATCGACAGCCGCTTCAACAAGAGGGATCTGCCTGCCGTGAGGCTCATTGATATGAAAAAGGAGCTTAAAGACGGCAACAACGGGTCCATCAGCTCGGTATTGAAGTCTGAGATTGAATCGAACATCCGCAGCAACGAACAAAGCATATTGTTCATAAACCGGCGCGGGGCCAACCCTTTGGTCGCGTGCGGCGAATGCGGGTTCACGTATAAGTGCGACAACTGCAGCGTTTCGATGACTTACCATTCGGCGACAAACCTCCTGCTGTGCCACTACTGCGGCCATTCGCTGAAGCCGTCCGATAAATGCCCTGAATGCGGCGGAAAGCTCAGGTTCATGGGCGCCGGCACGCAGAAGGTCGAAACCGAGCTTTCGGAGCTTTTCCCCGGCATTGGCGTCATCCGCATGGACGCGGACACCGTGTCCCAAATGCGCTCGCATGACAAGCTGCTCAATCAATTTCGCGAGGGCGGCGCGCATGTTCTGCTCGGCACGCAGATGGTGACGAAAGGGCTGGATTTTGAAAACGTGACGCTCGTGGGAGTGCTTTCGGCGGATTCGATGCTGTACATGGGCGACTACCGCGCGCACGAGAGGGCGTTTTCGCTGATCACGCAGGTCGTCGGGCGCTCGGGCAGGGGAGAGAAGCCGGGCAGGGCCTTCATCCAGACGTTCACGCCGGACCATGAGGTCATTGCATTGGCATCGCGGCAGGATTACATCGGGTTTTATGAGCGCGAGATCATGCTCCGAGATGCGCTCGGAAGCCCGCCCATACACGATTTATTCGCCATTTCCGCGTCCGGCGGCGACGAAGCCGCAGTTATGGCCGCGTGCGCAAAGCTGCGTGGGGCGCTGGTTAAATATTTCGAGATTGGCGGCGATGCGGGCAACGTCAAAGTTTTGGGCCCGGCGCCCGCGCCCATCCCAAAGGTCAAAAACAAATATAGGTATAGGGTGATGATCAGCTGCGACAACTCCAAGCGCGTGCGCGACACGATCGCGCATACGTTGAGGGAGTTCGCGCGCGATAAGCTCAGCAGGGGCGTCTCCGTATATGCGGACGCCGGGACATATGAGTGAATTATCGTTCAGAGCGCAATGCTATCCCGCGTTGTCATTCAAAGCGCAGCGAAGAATCTTTCATAGTGACTCCACTTTAGCGCACATATGTTTCGCCGCGCTTAAGTATCTATATAACAGCGAAAAATTATCTATGACAAATCAAAGCGGGGCATGCCCGCACGGAGGTGGTCTATTTGGCAATAAGGAATATTTTGCAAACCAACGACCCGGCTCTGCGTAAAAAGAGCCGCATCGTGACCGATTTCAACAAGCGGCTGCATATTCTGATTGACGACATGCGCGAGACGCTGGTTGATGCGAACGGGCTGGGGCTTGCTGCTCCGCAGGTCGGGGTCTTGAGGCGCGTTGTCTTGATCGTCGATATCGAGAGCGGCGATGAGGAGGGCGCGGGGGATGCTGCTGGCGGCGGTGCTGCTATGGGTGACACGGGCGCGGGCGATGTGGGCGCAAGCGATACTACTACGGGTGACGCGAGCGCGGGCGCGGGCGATGCTGCTGCGGGCGGTGCTGCTGGCGACGCTGCTGCGGGCGCGAGCGTGGACGATGAATCGGGCGATGCGGCTGTCGACGCGAATGAAACAAAGCATTCCGGTTTTCCGGAGGGGAAAATAATCGAGCTCATCAACCCGGAGATACTCGCAAAATCCGGCGAACAAACCGGGAACGAAGGATGTTTGAGCGTCCCCGGCGTATATGGCATCGTCACGCGCCCCGCGCTTGTCAAAGTCAGGGCCCAGGACCGCAACGGCAATACTTTCGAACTATGGACCAAAGAGCTGACAGCTCGTGCGATTTGCCATGAGATCGACCATCTGGAAGGCATAATATTCACATCGCTGACAGACCACTTCCTCACCGAGGAGGAAGTCGAAGCTTTATTCGCCGAAAAGGAACGTGGCAAGGCCGGGGGCTCCGATGCGGCGAATGCAGATGGTTCCGGCAAGAGTGCCCCGGGTGCCGGCGCGACGGACGCCGATGCTCCGGGCAAGAGTGCCCCGGGTTCCGGCGCGACGGACGCCGATGCTCCGGGCAGCGCCGCAGAAACAAATACCGGGGGTCAATAGTTTTGAAAATTGTCTTTATGGGCACTCCCGCCTTTGCTTGCGCGTCGCTGGAAAGCCTGTATAATAGCGGACATGACATCGTCGGCGTGTACACCCAACCGGATAAGCCACGCAACAGGGGAGGGAACGTCAGCTACAGCCCAATCAAAACCATAGCGCTGGAACGAGGCTCGAAGGTGTTCCAACCGGATTCGTTCAACAGCCCTCAGGTCATTGACGAGCTCCGTATGCTGCAATGCGATTTGATCGTCGTGGTTGCATACGGCCAACTCCTGCCTGCGGAGGCTCTCGAGATACCTCCACTCGGATGCATAAATATTCATGCGTCGCTGCTGCCGAAATACCGGGGCGCAGCGCCCATCCAATGGGCAGTTATAAAAGGGGAGAGGGAGACAGGCGTCACTGCAATGTATATGGCGCGCGAGCTTGATACCGGCGACGTCATTTCGAGCAAAAAGACGTATATCGGCGAAGAGGAGACGGCAGGCGAGCTGCACGACAGGCTGAGCGTTATCGGCGCCGAGCTGCTTATTGAGACAATCAATAGCATTACGGAAGGAACTGCCGCGCGCATGCCGCAGAATCACTTGGAGGCGACTTACGCGCCGCAGCTTGACAGGAGCATCTCCCCGATCGATTGGGGAGATTCCGCATATAATATCAAGTGCAAGGTGCGCGGGTTGAGCCCATGGCCTGGCGCCACGGCGGTGTTTTCCGGGTCGATTTTTAAGATACATTCCGTTGCAATTGCCGAAAAGGCATCAGGTGGGCATATCACAGAGGTCGGCTATACGCCGGGCGACATCATTTCTTACGGAAACCATGGAATCGAAGTCGCATGTTCGGACGGATCGGTCATAATCAAGGAGCTCCAGGCAGCGGGCGGCCGGCGCATGACCGCTGCAGAATACCTCAGAGGGCATGCGCTTTGACCGCGCGCGAAGCCGCGCTCAAAGCGCTGGGGGAGTTTAGGCGCAACAAAAAACGGCCGCTAAAAAGCCTATATGAGCAAAAGGCAAAATCGAGCATCTCTCCCATCGATGCGGCGCTTGCCGAGCAGATCATTAACGGCGTCCTCCAGAACATGGCGTATTGCGATTATATTTTATCGTGTTTTTCTACTTTTTCAATCCAAAAGATTGAACCGCGCGTTCTTGATATACTGCGCATTTCGATATACCAGATTTTGTTTTTGTCGAAAATTCCATATAGCGCCGCCGTCAACGAGGGCGTTACGCTTGCTACGAAGTCCGCTAACAAAAAAGCTGCCGGATTTGTCAATGCTGTGTTGCGCAGAATTGCCGACAGCGCGGCGGACGGCTCTGTTCCGAGCCTCGAAATCGAGGACATATGCGAGCGCTTGTCTGTGAAGTACAGCCATCCGTTGTGGCTGGTCCAGAAGTTTTGCGAAGCGTTTGGACATGATGGCACGGAAGCCCTCCTGACATCAAATAATGACGATTCATCTCCAATTACCGCGCAAGTCAACACTTTGCTGACGAATACGGAAGAATTGATTGCCAGCCTGGCTGCCGACGGAATCACGGCTTCGATGCATGAGACCTTCGACGATTGCGTTGACTTCCGCTGCCCGGGCGGCATCGAAAGGCTGGCCGCATTTAAGAAGGGACTGTTCTATGTCCAGGATGCCTCTTCCCATTGCGCGGTTTTGGCAGCAAGCCCATGCAAAGGCGACTATGTCATCGACGGTTGCGCCGCTCCCGGCGGGAAATCGTTTGCGGCGGCAGTCTTGATGCGCAACACGGGGCGCATTGAGGCTCGCGATATCAGCGCGGCGAAGCTCAATGCGGTTTCCGAGGGCGCCAGGAGGCTAGGCATCGGAATCATCGAGGTTTTGGTCTGCGACGCTGTGGGCGCCGATTCTAACGCCAACGTCGCTGCTGGCGGCGGTGTCGCTGCAGACGGCGTCGTTATTGCTACGGCTTCTGCGGACGGCAGTGTCGCTGCAGTCCAAACAGATTCCGCTCGTACTGGCGGCACCGTCCTCGCCAATGCATCAGCTGCCCTTGCCGATGTCGTTCTCGCCGACGTGCCTTGTTCCGGCTTCGGCGTCATACGCAAAAAACCGGAGATACGATATAAAACCCGCGAAGAAATCGCCGGCCTCCCCGAAATACAAAAGAAGATCCTGCATAATCTATCTTCATACGTAAAACCGGGCGGCACGTTGATATATTCGACTTGCACGTTGTTAAACGAAGAAAACGAAGAAGTCGTCGAGTCGTTCCTGCGCGAGAGAAAGGACTTCGCCTTGGCTGGTTTTTCATTGCCGGGCTTTGGCGACGTTCCGGACGGGATGGCAAAACTCCTGCCTCATGTCCACCACACAGACGGGTTTTTCATATGCAAAATGCAGCGCAAGGCATAGCTTGCGACGAGGTATTATTATTGAAATCAGATATTAAGTCATTGTCGCCAACGGATTTGGAAGCATATTTCGCGTCGATAGGCGAGCGCCCGTTCCGCGCGGAGCAGGTCTTTCGCTGGCTGCACGACTGCGCCACCGCTTTCTCGGAGATGACGAACCTTTCGGAAGCCCTGCGGCAGCGGCTCTCGGACGAGTTCTACATTTCAGCTCCCGAAATGCTCCAAAAGCAGGCCTCCAAAATCGACGGCACGGTAAAATACCTATGGCGATTTGATGACGGCAATTCGATAGAGAGCGTTTTGATGGAATATGAGCATGGGCTGACCGTTTGCATATCGACGCAAGTCGGCTGTAGGATGGGATGCGCTTTTTGCGCGTCGACGATCGGAGGCTTGGAGCGCAATCTTGCTGCCTCCGAAATGCTCGACCAGATCCTGTTTTCGCAGCGGGATGCAGGGAAGAGGATCTCGAACGTCGTACTGATGGGGATCGGAGAGCCCCTTGACAACTTTGAAAACGTCATGAAATTTTTGGAGCTTGCCACCCATCCCCTCGGGCTGAATATCGGCACGCGCCATATTTCATTATCTACTTGCGGAATTGTCGAAAAGATTGACAAAATGGCTGAACTTGATATAAAATCTACATTGGCGGTTTCGCTTCACGCGCCCGACGACGAGACGCGGTCGCGGTTGATGCCGATCAACAGCTCCGGCGGAGTCGCTGAGCTTTTTTCGGCGTGCGAAAGATATTTCGCAGCGACCGGAAGGCGCGTGACATATGAATACGCAATGATAGGCGGCGTCAACGATTATTCTTGGCAGGCGGAACTGCTTGCGGACAGGCTCGCGCATTCCGGCAGCCATTTAAACCTCATTTTGTTAAACGAAGTGCCCGAACGCGGGTTCGCCCCTTGCGGGAAGGCGAGCTTCGATGCCTTCACGCGGGTGCTGAAAGACAGGGGAGTCAATTATACGCTCCGCCGCAGATTGGGCGGAGATATAGACGCTGCTTGCGGGCAGCTCCGCCAGCGGAAGGGAATGGCATGAGTCCTGCGCCCCGCGCAAAGGATTGACGTGAGTCCTACGCCCCGCGCAAGGGATTGACGTGAGTCCTACGCCCCGCGCAAAGGATTGACGTGAGTCCTACGCCCCGCGCAAGGGATTGACGTGAGTCCTACGCCCCGCGCAAGGGATTGGCATGAGGCCTGCGCCCCGCGCAAGGGCGTGAGCGGCAACGCCGGACTCGTTTAACGGATACAATAATCAGAGGAGTACTGCATGGAGCTTTGGGGAGCGACCAACAGCGGAAAAATAAGGCGCCAAAACCAGGATGTCTTCAAAACCCTCTTCGACGACGACAAAAAAATCGCCATTCTTGTCGTCTGCGATGGCATGGGCGGCGCCAAGGCCGGAAACGTCGCAAGCATGCTTGCCGCCGAGACCTTCATGCATCATATGGGCAAATATGTCGAAGGGTTCGATGAGTCCGAAACTGTGAAAAGCATGACTCAAAAGATGACGGAATCCGTTTTCGCCGCCAACAGGGCCGTCTTTATGAAAAGCAGCCGTGACGATGAATTTGCCGGGATGGGGACGACGCTGACGGCTGCCCTTTCATATTCCGGCGGGGAAATCATCGTAAATATCGGAGACAGCAGGGCATATTACATCCAAACAGGGAACATAAAGCAAATAACGCGGGACCATTCCGTCGTCGAGGATATGATTATCAGGGGCGACCTCACGCGCGCCGAATCATATATGCACCCGAGCAAGCATCTCATCACGCGCGCACTCGGGACCAGCAACATTGAAAAGCCCGATGTGTTTTTCCTTGCGATGGACAGCGGCGAGCAGTTGCTGTTGTGTTCCGACGGGGTCTCGAACATCGTGATGGATGACGAGATACTCATCGAAATGCAGCGCGGAAAGGATGCGCGCGAATGCTGCGAAAACCTGATCGAGATTTCGCTTGCGCGCGGCGCCCCAGACAATGTTACCGCTGTCGTTTTCACGAAATGATTTTTGATTTTTCACAGCATATTTCAAATTTTTCGCTATCTTCGCGTCCAAACCTCAACCCCGCGTCAGTGCCCGGCATTTATCTTGGGTTGTATGGGCGAATTCCTCAGGTTAGGAGATACGCATATGGATAATACTGAAAAGTACATAGGCAGGATTCTTGATAATAGGTATGAAATACTGGAGCTCATCGGCACCGGCGGCATGGCTCTGGTGTATAAGGCGCGATGCCACCGCTTGAACAGGTATGTCGCCATAAAGATTCTTAAAGAAGACTTAGCGGGCGACGAGGATTTCAGGCGCCGTTTCCACACGGAGTCGCAGGCCGTCGGCATGCTCTCGCATCCGAACATAGTCGCGGTATATGATGTCAGCCGTTCAGACAACATCGAATTTATCGTAATGGAACTCATTGAGGGCATTACGCTTAAACAATACATAAACCGCAAAGGCCTCCTCAATTGGAAAGAGGCCCTGCATTTCGCGACGCAGGTCACTAAAGCGTTGGGGCACGCGCATTCGCGGGGCATTATCCACCGCGACATCAAGCCACATAACATCATGATTCTAAAGGACGGCAGCGTCAAGGTGGCGGATTTCGGCATCGCGAGGCTGCTGATGGCGCAGAACACGCTGACGCAGGAGGCTCTCGGATCTGTCCATTATATATCTCCCGAGCAGGCAAAGGGCGGGCATGTCGACGCGCGGTCCGATATTTATTCGGTCGGCGTGGTCATGTACGAGATGCTGACGAGCAGACTGCCGTTTGTCGGCGAGTCCGCGGTTTCGGTAGCCATCCAGCACATAAGCGCGATTCCGCTGATGCCCCGTGAGCTCAACCCCGATATCCCCGTCGGCCTTGAGGATATCACGATGCACGCCATGGAGCCGGACTTGAACATGCGTTTTACGACTGCGGATGAAATGCTGAACGATCTTGAAGAGTTCCGTAAAAACCCGTCAATAGTGTTTAAATATACCCCTTCCGAACCGAGGGACAGGCAGCTCGCCGATGTTTATGACGAGCAGGACACCCGTGTCGTGCAATCGGCGTCGGTGATCGCGCCTTCGCGCAGGTCGGAACGCGGCGGCCCTACCGCTTTGGCGTCCCCCTCCGCGTCCCCCTCCGCATCCGCATCTGCTTCCGCGTCGAGGGCTTCCGCGTCGAGGGCTTCCGCCGGCTCGGGCCCATCCTCCGCCGCCCCCGGCTCCTCCCTGGCAGGCGGCGCATCGCCTTCATCCGCCGGCGGCAACGCCGCCGCGCCGGAGCAAAGGGTCGAAAGGCGGGCGTCAACGGCTCTCGATCCGAGGCCGGAACGGAGGCCTGCGGCTGCCGCCGGGCAAAAGGTCGCGTCTTCCAAAAAGAAGCCGGACATGACCGCCGACGAATACCGCGCTTCCAAAAAGAAGGCGGCGAATACGTCGACCCTCGTCGGAGTGTTCTTCATAGTTTTGTTTCTGATTGCCGTCGTCGTGTTCATGTGGAACTATTTGTTGAAGGACATTTTCAGCCCGCAGGAACGCGAGCAGCTGGAGATTCCCGATTTCGTGAACAGGGTATATGCCGATATAATCATCAAAGAAGATTTCGTCGATTATTATAATTTCAGGAGCCCTGAGTATGTTTTCAGCAACGAAGTTCCCGAAGGCCTCATTATTTCGCAAAGCCCTGCGGCAGGAACGGTAATTGACGCGCCGCTGCCCGGGAACAAGCGCAATATCGACCTGACGGTGTCGCTGGGCGGCGAGCCGTCGATACAGATGCCATATTTGATCGAACTGCATTTCAGCCAGGCGAGGAACGAGCTTGACAGCCTAGGCATCGGGCTTTCCATTATCGAGGAACCCGTTGTCAGCGACATCGAAAAAGGATATGTAATCAGGACGATTCCGGATGCGGGAAGCAGCCTTGCGCGCGGCAACAGCGTCACGATTATTTACAGCGCGGGGCCGGAAAACGTGAAGGCGGAAGTGCCTGATCTGAAAGGAAGCACGAAAGAGCAGCTTGAGGCCGCGTTCAGGAGCAATGACATTACGCCGATTTTCTTTGAATATGCTTCCGACATGCCGAAAGGCACCGTGATATTCATTGAAAAAATCGGGCAGATGATCACCGTGCCCGCCTCGATCGAAGTGCATATCTCGGCAGGCCCGGAGGAAACGCCGTCTCCGGATCCTGTGGAGGAGGAACCTTCTCCGGACCCCTTGGAGGAGGAGCCCACCGATGAACCGGGGGAGGAAGAGCCCCCAGACGAACCGGGGGAGGAAGAGCCACCGGCCGAGCCCGAGGAGCCGGAGCATCCGGTCGACCCCGGGGACACGGATACGCCTACGGATGGCGATGGCGCCGTGATGCCGCCGGAAGCGCCCACGCCTGACGATGTTGACGGTGGCGCCGTCGAGGAGCCTTGAGCCTGATGGAGGGTGATTTTGGAAACGCGCCGCCTTTGGCGGAGGGGATCATTTTCAAGGCGATGAGCGGGTTTTATTACGTCGAGCCCGCCGCGCGGATGGCGGCCAATGCGCCGCAACGTGCAGACGACGGCGCGGGCTTGACAGACAGCGGCTCGGGCTTGACAGACGGCGGCGTGGGCTTTGCGGGCGGCGGCGCGGACTTGACAGACGGCGGCGCGGACTTAACGGCCGGCAGCGTTGGCTTGGCGGACGACGGCGGCGTCGGCACAATGGGCGCCAACACCGGCATGCCGGGCGAAATCGTCGAATGCAGGGCGCGCGGGCGATTCAGGCTCGAAAGCAACTCCCCATACGTTGGCGACCGCGTCGCATATGCCCCCACGGAGCCCGGCAAAGGCTACATCATGGAAATATTGCCCCGAAAAAACATTTTCAGCAGGCCGCCGGTCACGAACGTCGACATCATGGTCATAGTCGCATCGGCGGCCATCCCTGTGACGGACCCATATCTCATAGACAGGATGACCGTTTCTGCCATAAAAAACGGCTGCGAGGCGGTTATATGCATCAACAAATGCGACCTCGACCCCGCCAAACGACTATTTGACATCTACAGCGCCGCTGGTTTCAGGACGGTCAGGACAAGCGCGGAGACTGGCGAGGGCGTTAATGAGCTGCTGGAAGCGATCAAAGGCGCGGTTTCTGTGTTCACAGGCAATTCCGGGGTAGGGAAGTCGAGCATTTTGAACATTCTTGACCCGAATTTCCACATTAAGACAGGCGATGTCAGCTATAAACTGGGGAGGGGGAGGCACACGACCCGCCATGTCGAGCTATTTAAGCTGCCCGGCGGCGCGATTGTCGCGGACACTCCCGGCTTTTCCGCTTTCGACACGGACAGGCTGTCGCAAAAAGAGGAGTTGCAATGCTTGTTCCCGGACTTTGAGCAATATATCGGCGATTGCCGCTTCCCGGACTGCGCGCATGTGAAGGAACCGGGCTGCTTGGTGCTGGAGGCGCTTGCATCAGGCGACATTCAGGAAACACGCTACGGCAGCTATTTGAAATTATACGAGCAAGCAAAGGAAATGAAGTCTTGGGAGACAGGGGCAAGGCACCATTGACGGATGACTGACTGACTGACTGACTGACTGACTGACTGACTGACTGACTGACTGACTGACTGACTGAATGACTGACTGACTGACTGACTGAATGACTGATTGAATGAATGAATGAATGAATGAATGAATGAATGAATGAATTTACGGATGGAAGGACCACAACCGATGAAATATGATTTCAAGCAAATTGAAAAGAAATGGCAAAACCGCTGGGAAGCCACGCGGCCATTTGCCGCCGAAAACGACAGCGCAAAGCCAAAATATTACGTACTGGTGGAATTCCCATACCCATCGGGCGACGGGCTGCACCTCGGGCATCCGCGCCCATACACCGCCATGGACATCGTGGCGCGGAAGAGGCGCATGCAAGGCTACAACGTTTTGTTTCCCATAGGGTTCGATGCGTTCGGGCTGCCGACGGAAAACTATGCGATCAAAAACAAGCTGCACCCGTCGGACGTCACGCGCAACAACATCAAACGTTTTTCCGAGCAGCTGAAAATGCTCGGCTACAGCTTTGACTGGGACAGGTGCGTCGACACGACCGACCCCGAATACTATAAATGGACGCAGTGGATATTCCTCAAACTGTTTGAAAACGGGCTGGCATATAAAGCGCAGATACCCGTGAATTGGTGCACGTCGTGCAAATGCGTCCTTGCGAACGAAGAAGTCGTCGACGGCGAGTGCGAGCGCTGCGGCGCGCCGGTCGTCAGGCGCGAAAAGAGCCAGTGGATGCTGCGGATCACGAAATACGCGCAGCGGCTGGCGGACGACCTCGACGACGTCGATTACATCGAGCGTGTCAAGATTCAACAGCGCAACTGGATAGGCAGATCTGTCGGCGCCGAAGTGGACTTCAAAACGACGGCGGGCGACGCTCTGCGGGTCTTTACGACCAGGCCGGATACGCTGTTCGGCGCGACTTACATGGTCATCTCGCCGGAGCATCAATTGTTGCAAAAATGGCTCGCCGACAATCCGGATGAGATCAAGGCATATCAGGAGACTGCTGCCAAAAAATCCGATTTTGAGAGGACGGAGCTGGCGAAAGACAAGACAGGCGTGGAAATCAAGGGGATTCGCGCGATAAACCCGGTGACCGAGCGCGAGATTCCAATATATATATCGGATTATGTGCTCGCATCTTATGGGACGGGAGCTATTATGGCGGTGCCCGGCCATGACCAGCGCGACTGGGAATTCGCAAAGAAATTCGATCTGCCGATTGTCGAGGTCGTCGCCGGCGGCGACATTGAAAAGGAAGCTTATACGGACTGCGACAATGGCGTTATGGTCAATTCCGGCTTCATATCCGGGCTGCCTGTAAACGACGCCATCGCCACCATCACGAAATGGCTTGCGGACAAAGGTCTGGGAGAAGAAAAAATCAACTACAAGTTGCGTGACTGGGTCTTTTCGCGCCAACGCTACTGGGGCGAGCCGATACCGATCGTCCATTGCGAAAAATGCGGCTATGTCGCGGTTACGGAAAGCGACCTGCCGCTGCTCCTGCCTAACGTCGAAAATTATGAGACGACAGAAACAGGGGAGAGCCCGTTGGCTGCGATGCCGGAGTGGACTTCGACGGACTGCCCGAAATGCGGCGGACCTGCGCAGAGGGAGACGGACACGATGCCGCAATGGGCGGGTTCGAGCTGGTATTTCCTCCGCTACACGGACGTTGCGAACAAAAACGCGCTGGCTTCAAACAAGGCATTGGATTATTGGACGCCCGTGGATTGGTACAACGGCGGGATGGAGCACACCACGCTGCATTTGCTCTATTCTCGTTTTTGGCATAAGTTTCTTTTTGACATCGGAGTCGTACCTTTCCACGAACCATACATGAAGCGGACGAGCCATGGCATGATCCTCGGCGAAGATGGGCAAAAAATGAGCAAATCGCGCGGAAATGTCATAAATCCCGATGATATCATCGGCGAATACGGGACGGACACCTTGCGCCTGTATATAATGTTCATTGGCGACTTTGAAAAGACGGCTTTGTGGTCGCAAAGCGCGGTAAAAGGCTGCAAGAGGTTTCTGGACCGCGTGTGGAATCTTTCAGAAGAGCGCGTTGGCGGCGGCGACGAGTATTCCGCCGCGCATGAGCTCGCGATCCATCGCGCGATAAAAAAGGTCGGGAGCGACATCGAGGCGCTGAAGTTCAACACGGCAATTGCGACGCTAATGTCGCTTGTCAACGATTATTACGAAAAGGCACCGTCGCGCGGTGATTTAAAGGTTCTGCTGAACCTATTATCTCCGTTTGCGCCGCACATAGCCGAGGAGCTTTGGGAGATGCAGGGGTTTGACGGCTTTGCTGCAGAGCAGCCCTGGCCGGTGTTCGACGAGAGCAAAACCCTTGACGCCGTGCGCGAGATTGCAGTGCAGATCGGCGGGAAGCTGCGGGGGACTGTGTTCGTTGCTCCGGATTCTGACGATGAGACTGTTATAAGCGCGGCCGTCGCCGATGAAAAGATCGCGCGCATTATCGATGGGAAGGAAATCGTCCGCACTATAGTCGTCAAGAACAAGCTGGTGAACTTAATTATAAAGTAAAAACTATATACCCCAGGGCAGAGCCCTGGACTTCGCGCCTTCGGCGCGCTATGCGCGGCACAGCCGCGCGGTATAAGAGTTTTTGATATCGTCACTTGCTCGGTCATGTCGCGCTAGCGCGACGCGACACTCGCTTCGTTCGATAATAAAGTTATTTACCGACCCGTGTCATTCCGGGCGCAGCGAAGAATCTTTCCTCGCATGCGCAGGGGGGATATGAGCGCAATGCCGTGAGCCGCTTGGACCGGCCGCATTTATCCCACACAGCCGATTGAACAAAATAAAGATTTTGTTCAAAGTAGTGGGTTTAATACAATGGCTTGGGACAACACAACGACATAGCCGCCCGCCCCCCATGCCGCATCATGAACCCACACGCATTCAGAGGTGAAAACAACCATGGACTACAGAGCCGGCTCTCCCGAAATACTCCGGGAGTTCCTATTCTACCACGAAACGATAAAAGGCCATTCAAAAAGGACCATCGACGAATACTTCCTCGACCTGCGGACCTTTTTCAGATTTCTGAAGCTGCACAAGAACCTCGCGCCGCAGAACGCGGAGTTCGACGAAATTTCGATTATGGACGTCGACATCGATCTCGTCAAATCTGTCACAGTTACGGACGTCTACGAATACCTTGCGTTCCTGTCGCGCGACAGGCCGAAGCACGGCAACAGCCGCAACACTGAATACGGCCTGACCGCCGCCTCGCGCGCCCGCAAAATCGCCGTCATCAGGTCATACTACAAATACCTCACCCTGAAAGCCAACATGCTGAGCGAGAACCCCGTCGCCGACCTCGATTCACCAAAACTACGGAAGTCGCTCCCGCGATATCTCAATCTGGACGAAAGCTTCAAGCTCCTGGACAACGTCGCCGGGATGCACAAAGAGCGCGATTTCTGCATACTGACAGTATTCCTGAACTGCGGACTTCGCATTTCGGAGCTCGCGGGGCTCGATCTGACGGACTTACGCGCAGACTCGATCCGGGTCCTTGGTAAGGGCAACAAAGAACGCATCGTCTATATCAACGACGCGTGCGCAGCGGCCATAAACGATTATCTGCTCGTGAGGAAGCAGATCGCTCCTCTGGACAAAAAGGCGCTGTTCCTGTCGAGCCGCCGCACGAGGATCACGACGTCGACGATCCACAGCCTCGTCAAGAAGCACTTGCTCGCAGCGGGGCTCGACAGCACGAAGTATTCGTCGCACAAGCTCCGCCACACAGCCGCGACGCTAATGCTGAAGAGCGGCGTGGACATCAGGACGCTGCAGGAGCTGCTTGGCCACGAGCACCTCAACACGACGCAGATATACACGCACATTGAGAACAGCAGCCTCCGCGACGCCGCCATGCGTTCCCCCCTATCGGGATATAAAAAGGAAGGAGCGGTGAAAGATGATTGACCGCGAAAGATGGGCTACTCTGAGCATAGTCGAGCAGATGGGAAATATCGGCTCGGAGGTTGGGAGAGCTATAGCCTCGCGCGACAACCCCGCCAGACGCGACGGCGCCATCGACCGCGCTCTCGATCTGTTTGCAGCGACGGCGGAATGCCACAGCGGGGCGCGGTTGCGTGAGATTTTGCGTTCCCGAGACGAGTTTTTGCGTTTGTTCTTTGGCGACTCCACGGACTATGACGGTGTCGAGCGGTATTTTCACCACTTTGCAATTGCTGCGCGCCGCGGTCGGTGATTGCTCGCCCATTGTTTAAAACAAAAATGCAGCCGCGCCTCGTATCAAGGCGCGGCGCTTCCATGCATATATTATATTACTCGAGATGCCGACCACTACATTCATCGTATGAAAAACGTACGATGTGCGTTGGATATAAGCATCAACCACAGTACGAAATCCATCGGAGCGGGTCCGCTACGCTGCATTCTGCACATCCTGCGCCGTGTCTATTATCACCGTGCGGGTCTCCCCTATCCAGTCGACGTCGAAGTTGAAAAGATCGCCGAGCTCACGCAGCTTGAAGTAATTGTTGCCGCCGATCAAATAAGCCTCCAGCTCATATTCCACGCCATCGAGGAAGAATCTTGACGTTGAGGGCTCGCAAGCCCGGGCATCCTCGCCGATCTCGCCCTGGATATTGCCCGTATACGGATAATTCACGCCGGAAGTCATGACAACCGACTTCGCGGCGTTGTCCCATGCGACGTTGAACCTGCACTCGGTGCCCTTCATCAGGAACGCGACGTCGCGCAGCTTGAAGTAATGGCTGCCGCCGATGAGGTATGCGTTCAACGGCATCTCCTTGCCGTTGAGGATGAGGTTCGCGCTCGACGGCGACGCCGATGAGTATATTGTCACAGTCCCTGTTTCGCCGGACCCCTCCCCTGCTTCGCCGCCGGGTTGTGTCTCGCCTTCGCCGCCCAGCGCGGCATCTGTCACATCGCCGGGCTCGCTACCGGGCTCCCCTCCCGGTTCGCTGCCTGCCAAATCCTCTTCATCGGGACCTTCTTCGATCTGCTTGCTCATATACACGGAAATAACGCTCTCCGCGTTCGCAAAACCATAATCGAGCAATATCTGCACATCCTGAAAGCGCGATGCGGAGGTCGACCCCATCGTGACGGCTATGATCCGGCGCCCGTCCCTCTTTGCAGTGCCGGTCAGGCAATACCCCGCCGCATCGGTATATCCCGTCTTTATCCCATCAGCGCCGCTGTAATCGTTCAGCAGCTGGTTAGTGTTCTTATATACCAGCCCTCGGAACATGATTTCCTTTTTCGATGAAATATTGATTACTTCCGGATAGTCCGTGATGAGGCTGCGCGTGAGCGCCGCCATCCCTGCGGGCGTTATTTTATTGCTCGATGAAATCCCATGCGAATCCGAAAAGGACGCGCTTATGCCGAGCGCGCCCGCCTTTTTGTTCATACGCGAGACGAATGCGGACTCGCTCCCGCATATGCCTTCTGCAAGCGCGGTCGCCGCAGCGCAGGCGGAGCAAACCATGACCGCATTCAGCAGATCCCTCACCGCGACTGTAATCCCTTCCGGCAGCGGCACGTTGGAGTATTCAAGGTTGTACGACAGCTTGCTGACCCCGGCGCTGATCTTTACCATGGTATCCAGGCTGATTTCCCCTGCCTTTATCGCGTCATAGACGACGAGCACCGACATGAGCTTCGTCATGCTGGCTGGCACCCTCTGGGTATCCGCCTCATATCCGTAAACCACTATGCCTGTTTCAAAATCGATTACGCATGCGCCCTTGGAAGATATCGTGCGGCCTCCGACGTCCGCCGCAGTGGCTTGTAAAGGAATTGTTGTTGTCAATACCAATATTATTACGATGAAAATAGTTGTTTGTCTGCGCATTCGATTCATTATGATCATGCTCCTCTTCAAGTTCAGATTCAAATTCAGATTCTAGTTCAAATTCAGGCCCATATCCAACCCCTATCCGGATTTTCATAGAGCGAATTAGCTGGAGCGCGCGGCCGCGCGTGCCGGCTATATCATGGGAAGCGCGGGGCTCCTCGTTATAACAGTCGCCGGATCTATGCTTTCCGCGTCGCTCCATAACCTCTCCAGTGAATAGAACTCGCGCGTTTCTTGCAAAAAAATGTGTATGACCACGCAAGCGAAGTCGAGCAGAACCCATCCGCCCGCGCTTCGGCCTTCCCGCCTGCGGGGCGTCTCGCCGTTTTCCTTGAGCACTTTCTCGACTTCGTCGGAAAGCGTCTTCATGTGCGTGGTGGATGTCGCTGTGCAGATTATGAAATAATCGGCGAGTATGGTGATTTCTCTAGTCCGCAGCAGGTTTATGTCTTTTGCCTTCTTGCTGTCAAGCGCGTTATAAATTAAACCGACGATTTCTTTAGGAGTCAGCACTAATATGCCCCTTTCAATTTGTTTATTACGTAGCCGCGGCGTGTCGCAAACTGGCCATCAGATGCGCCCACATCGGGTTGGCGAACATTCGCCCGGTTACTGCGCAAAGCCTGCTATGTCTCCGTGAAACAAGGTTTCGTGCCTTTGAGTTACTATTCCTCTATTTCCGGCGCGGATGCGGGGGGCGCTTCTTCGACCGGCTGCGCGGGAGGCGCAGGATCATCAATCCTTGTCTCGGGCCGCTGTTCGCCGGACTGCGCGGGATCGGTACCCGCGCCATCCGCAGGATCGGCCTGCGTAGCGGGAGGAATTTCGGAGGCCGCGTCCTCAGCGCCATCCTCAGCATCCAAGGTTTGCTGCTCGCCCGTTTGCTCGCCGTCAGGCGGCTGCTCGCCCGTTTGTTCACCGGTCTGCTCGCCGAGGTCGATTTCCGGGGCATCATCGGGAGTCATGCCATCATCATGATCCGGATCGCCATCGTTGTCGCCCGGCAACGCATCGCCCGGCAACGCATCGCCCGGCTCAGCGTCAGGATCATATTCAGTGTTCGACGCCTGTTCGGAAGATTGTGTCTCGCCTTGGTTGCTTTGCAGGGTATTGGCGGAATTGCTCTGCTGGCTGTCATCTGAATCCGTGCTTTGGTTGCTGCTCGGAGTGGCGTTCTGCTGCGAATTATTCGCACTGCTTGACCCCCTGTTGCCCGCGCCCATTGAAGACCGCGCATTGCCGTCCGTGACGTATGTGACGCCATTGGAGCCGCGAGTCACTATGCTGACGTCCTGCGGCGTAATATCTTCGTTAAATGGGTTCAACTTTTCGTTTAAGAGTTCCAACCATTCTTCCACATTTATCGATAAATATGTAGAGTCGTAATAACTGTTGGGTATTGTGTAGAAATTGATGTTTTCTGCGTCCAGTTTCAACATTTCCTCGCCAATCCAAATTAGATACGATAGAGTCAGGTCAGTCTTGACGTATTGCAGGAAAATTTTGGCTAGTTCATATATGTTCAATGATTTCTTTTTCGCGAGAATCTGCTGCGCGGCAGTGGACAGAAAGTCCTGTTGGGTGTTGATGCGGCCAAGGTCGGCATTCGCATACCCCTTCCTGAATCTGAGGACTTCCATCGCTTTTTGCCCCGACAAAAGCTGCGGCCCTTTTGCAAAGTGTATGTGGAGGCCGGCATCGTAGTCATCGTAACTCATATCCACAGGCACGTCGTATTCGACTCCGCCAACCGCGTCGACCAGCTCGATGAAGGCCCTGAGGTCCACAAGAACCCAATAATCGACCTTATACCCCAGCACATCCGAAAATCGATCGACGGTCGCGTCCATAACCTCGTCAAGGTCGCTGTTGTTCCCGCCGTGCTGGTATCGCATGTTGGCATAAATTGCGTTCGCCCTTTTATTGTCCCAACCGACGTTGACAAGCGTGTCGCGCGGGATGCTGACGATGTTGAGCGTATGCTTCGTCGCGTCAAGCGTCGCTGCCATGATGACGTCGGTGTTGCCGTTGCCATCGTCGAGCGCCATGAGCAAAAACGTGAATTTCAGCTCGTCGGTCGGCCTTGTATAGACTTTATTCGTTTTTGAATCGCTCTGCGCTTGCTGCGGCGGGGTTGACTTGCCTATTTCAAGCGGGTTGACGTATTCGTTGCTAAAAGGCGCTTCTCTGACGGGTGGAGGATTTTCGCGGGCCGTCTTGACGAAATATGCAAGATACACGCCGGTAACGATGAAAACTGCGAAAACAATGGCAATAATCGTCAATATGCGCTTTTTTCTTCTTTTTGACTTAAATGCCTTTTCATCGATATTGTCATCGCTGGCGAATCCGTTGAAATCATCGGTGTCATTGCTGATGTTCTTCACCAGGTGATGCCCTTTTCTTTTCGTGCCGGTCAACTTCATTTATTTGCCCTTTCTTTAACGGGAGTCCGGGAAAATAGCCCCAAACGCTCGTCCTTCAGCGAGATTCCCGGATTATCGCTCCGGGTGCCGTGCGCTCGCGCAGATCATCAAGCGCGTCAAATGTCGTTGTGTTTGGAATTATGCCTCGCGACCTCATGTCGTCAACGCTCATTTCCATGCCCATAATCATGGCCTTGTCGATGTCCGCGTAAGCCTCTTTCCTGAGCTCGTCGATCCCCGGGATGTCCCTCTCGGGCTCGATGTAATCTGCCAGATATATGACTTTTTCCAATAAGGACATTCCGCGCCTGCCGGTCGTATGCCACATAATGGCGTTCGAAACTTCATCGGAAACGCCGAAAACCGTCCTTGCGAGCGCCGCGCCGCTTTTTGGATGCAGGAGCTTTTCTTCGGAGTTTTGAAGGTTTTTTATGTATATCCCATTTTGCGCGAGGATGCCGATATGCTCGGCGGTATCCAGCTTTTTTGTTATATCGTGAAGGATGCCGGCCTCGCGCGCGTCGTCAACGTCGGCGCCCCACCTCTCCGCCAGCTTCACGGCTTCCGACTCGCAGCCCGCGACATGCGGCACCCTTTTGGGGTCGAGCATCGCATATGCCTTGCCGCGCAACCAAGCCCAGTCAGGTTTCGCGCCATAAAGCCTGCCTTTTATAATATATGAATAAGTTGTATCTGTTATGTATCTTACTCCTTCTCGCTGCGGAAGGAGCCTGCGCAGTTGCGAGGAGGAGATGTCGAGGACGTCGTTTTCGATTATCTCCGTGCGCGTTCCGAAAAGCTCTTGCAGCTCGTCCGAGTAAACGCTGATGTTCCGATTGTCGTCCGCGTTGCGTGAAAACACTGCAGGAGTGACGCTTTTTAGCAATGATTCGCTGTCCTTCCACGTTCCGAGCGATAAAAACATGTCCGCGCCGACTAAAAGAAACATCCGCGCTCCATTATACTCTTTTTTAATCGCTTTGACCGTATCTACAGTATATTTAAACTTTGAGTCCTTAATTTCAATGTCCGAAACGGCCGCGCCTCTTACATCGTCGAACGTCGCGTGCACGAGCGACAGCCGAACATCCGCCGAAGGGGTGCCCTCCGGCAGCGGCTTGTGCGGGGGCGCTCCCGCAGGGACGATCAGCAGCCTGTCGAGGCCCAGTTGCTTCGCGGCTGTTTTGGCCGACTGCAAATGGCCGATGTGGGGCGGGTTGAATGTCCCGCCGAATATGCCGATTTTCAACTAATCACCTATATCCGTTGCTGGCCTCGCACCTGTTGCCGGGCGCGGCATACTTGGCGCGCAGCCGCCGTGCGTGGCACACGCTATTCCGCCATCAATCGCACAAGCGCGCGCAAAGCGGCCCCCCTGTGCGACAAGCCATTCTTCTCTTCCTGTGAAATCTCCGCTAATGTCTTCCCGATCTGCGGTATAAAAAACACCGGATCAAATCCAAAGCCGTTTTCTCCCGACAAAGACCGCGCGATTTCCCCGCTGCACTCGCCCTCAGCAATCAATTCATCGCCGTTTGGGAATACGCACACAACAGTACAGACGAATTTTGCCGCTCGATGTTCCACGTTCTCCATATTTTTAATCAGAAACCGGCATCTTTCATCGTTTGTTAAAGCAATGCCGCCGTATGAGCTGGTATCGACCCCGGGCGCGCCGCCCAGCGCTTCGACGACAAGCCCCGAATCGTCCGCGATCGCAGGCATCCCGGAGAGCTTGCATACGTATCGGGCTTTTATGAGCGCATTGTCGCGGAACGTGCCGCCTGTTTCTTCTATGTCGCTTTCGATGCCTACCTCGCTTCTGGCGATTGCGTCAATGCCTGCCGCGCCCAATATTGAGCGCATCTCCCGGATTTTCCCGCTGTTTGCGGTCGCAAGCACGAACACTGTTTTGCCAAAGCCGCCCTCTATATTACCTGCGCTGCTCTCCATGCCGCCTTCCGCACGGCTCTCCGCACGGCTCTCCGCGTTGCCGGACGTCGCAAGCACGACATCCGCATCACGCCCGCTCCCATGTCCGCTCCCGCTCCCGCTCCCACGTCCGCTCCCACGTCCGCTCATTCTAATATCGCCTCGACAAATTCGCGGCTGTCAAAAACAGCCAAATCATCCGGCTTCTCCCCGACTCCAACGAGCTTGACAGGAACCTTCAGAAGCTCCGCAATGGCAAAGACAATGCCGCCCTTTGCGGTGCCGTCGAGTTTTGTCAGCACGATGCCTGTAATGCCTGCGGTGGCATTAAATTCGCGAGCCTGGATCAAGCCATTCTGTCCGGTCGTAGCATCAAGCACGAGCAGCGTTTCCCTGTCCGCATCGGGCAGTTCGCGGTCTATGACCCGGCTGATTTTGTTCAGCTCGTTCATAAGATTGGATTTGTTGTGCAGCCGCCCCGCGGTGTCGCATATAATGACGTCTGCTCCCCGCGCCTTCGCGGCGTTGATGCCGTCAAATATGACGGCGGCAGGGTCAGCGCCCTCGTCTTTGCGAACAATGTCCGCATCGGCGCGGCGAGCCCAAATGCTCAGCTGCTCCCCGGCCGCCGCGCGGAAAGTGTCCCCCGCGCATAACAGCACCTTTTTTCCGTCATCGCGGAACATTGTAGCCAGCTTGCCGATGGTGGTGGTCTTCCCCACCCCGTTCACGCCGATAATCAGCACGATGGCCGGCTTTGTGCCGAGCTTCAGCCCAATATCGCCAACGTCCAGAAATTTGACGAGTATGTCGGCTAGGGCCGCCTTGATGTCCGCGCTGGTCCGCAGCCCCTCGCTTCTGACCCTTTCGCGCAGCAGCTCAACAGCATCTGCTGAAGTTTGCGCGCCAAGGTCGGCAACGATTAATCTTTCTTCCAATTCATCAAAAAATTCATCGTTTGCGCCGGTAAATGCGGCGAAGAGGCCGCTTAGCTGCGCGGACACGCTTTTTGTTGTTTTGGCCAGGCCTTCGCGCAATTTAGACAATATACCCATATTAATCGTCCATTCCGCCGCTGCGCAACGGCACATAACGTTAATGTAAAGTCTTATCTGCGCAGCAAGGAATGATAAGACGATTATTCATTAAATCACCCGCGCTTCGCGCGGCGATAGCGCCTTAGCGACTGAAATTTGTCTTGTTATTAATTAGCGTTGCGAGTCGTTAAGGCACTAGCTATTGGTACCTTTCCGAAACGGGCGCGTTGCGCGTCATGATCTGCCGCTCCGCCTCATCAAGATCGATCCTGAGAATGCTGGACACGCCAAGCTCCTGCATCGTCACGCCATATAGAACGTCGGCTTCTTCCATCGTTGCCCTTTTATGCGAAATGACAAGCATCTGCGTATTGCACGACATTCTGCGCATGTACGAGGCAAACCGAAGAACGTTCGCGTCGTCAAGCGCCGCGTCAATCTCGTCCATGACAACAAACGGCGGTGGACGCACGAACAATATCGCGAAATATATCGCGATGGCAACGAAAGCCTTCTCGCCGCCAGAAAGCAGCGTAAGCGTCTTCAGCGACTTGCCGGGTGGCTGGACCTGAATCTCGACGCCGCAATTCAAAACATCGTCCGGGTCTTCGAGGACGAGCGATGCACGCCCGCCTCCGAACAGTTCCTTAAACGTCTTGCCGAAGCTCTCGTTTATGACGGCAAACTCGCGAGTAAAAATCTCGCGCATTCGTTCTGTGATATCATTGATGATTTCGATGATTTCGCCTTTAGCTTTTTCCACATCGTCGCGCTGCGACGTGAGGAAAGAGTATCTTGTGTTGACCCGGGCAAACTCGTCGATGGCTCCGATGTTCGGGTTCCCAAGCTCGGAAATCTGCCGCTTCAACGCCGAAATGCGGCGCTGCGCCTCTGCAAGGTTTTCAATGCGCGTGCCGGTGCTCATCGCCGCGCTGCGGCTGAGCTCATATGTGTCCCAGAGCTTGTCTATAATCTGGTTTTCTTCCATTTTCGCGGCTAGAATCCTTTGCTCGAGCCTCGAGCATTCGCGCTCCTGCTCCAGCATTTCCTGGTTCATGTTTTGTATGTCCTTGTTCAAGCTGCTGCGCTTGGCTTCTATGTCCAGCTTTGCGGTGTTGACGCCGGCCAGCCTTTGCCTATATTCGTCGATCTGTTTTGCGACGGCCTCGCACAATCGCTCATTTTTGAGTATCTCGTCCCGAATCCGGTCGTTTTGGCTCTTCAGCTCGCCGATTGCTTCCAGCTGGCGGTCACGGTTGCCCGACATTTCGTCGCGTAAGGCGCTCAGCTCGACGACGGCCTTCGTCAATGCTTCATATTCGGCATCTATGGAAGCGCGTCCGGCGCGAAGCTCGGACATCGCCGCATTGACGCGCTCGCGCTCCTCCGTCAGGCGCTCCTGGCCGCGGATAGCTACCTCAATCTTGCTTTTTGCCGCTGCGGCATCGGCCTCGAGTGAAAGTATTGCATCCCTTGCGGCTTTCGTATCATCGCTGTTGGCGGCAATTCTCTTTTCTATCGAAGCAATCTCGGCGCCGAAAGCCTCCATTTGCTCTTTCGCGGCGCCCAGCAATTGCGTAAACAACGTATCCTCGCCCTCTAGCTTGATGAGAAGATCCTCCGCAGCGCGCAGCTCGGATTGAGCGGTCGTCATCTCATACTCGGCAGCAGTCTTCTCCCTGACGCGCTCCGCGTGTTCGCGGCTCAGCTTGGCGACATCGGCGCCCAAAACGTCGATCCTGCCGGACAATTGCGCTATCTCATTAGCGCGTGAAAGCACTCCCGCGTTGCCGGCGGCAGAACCGCCGGTCATGGAACCGCCTGTGTTCATGACCTGCCCGTCGAGGGTCACGACCTTATATCTATAGCCATGCTTTTTGGCGATCCTGACGGCGCTGTTCAAATCGTCCGCGACTATGACGCGCCCCAGCAGGCTCGCGTAGATTCCGGCATATTTTTTATCGTATTCGACAAGACCGAGCGCCACGCCCTCAAATCCGTCATCGCTCCCGACGTCGGACGCTTTGAGTATGTTGCCTGAAATCGTCGATATCGGCAGGAACGTCCCCCTGCCCCCATCCCTTTTCTTCAAAAGATTGATGGCAGCCTTGCCGTCTTCCTCCGTATCGACGACAATGTTTTGCATGGCTCCCCCCAAAGCGGTCTCGATGGCGACGGTGTACTTGTCCTCGACTTTGATAAGGCTCGCGACAGTGCCGTGGATATTTTTCAAAGAACCGCGAGCGGACTCCTGCATCACAAGCTTGACGGCCTTGGAATAGCCCTGGTAGTCCTTTTCCATATCGGCAAGGAGGTTCCTCCTCGACTCAATCGTCTTAAGTTCAAAAGAGAGGCGTTCCAATTGCTCCGCGCTCATCACGGCCTTGTCCGCGCGGTTGCGTGCCTTAATCGCAAGGCCGTTCGCTACATTGACGAGCGAAGCGGCGTCTTCCCGCGCTTTGCTGAGTTCGGCAGAGAACGACTCATAATCACTGCTCCGAGCCTCAAGCGTCGAAGCAGCAGCCGACAACTCCTGTTTGACGGAGTTGTCCATGTCAAACAACTCCTGCGCCTGCGATGCTAAGGCGGAAAGAGTCGATCTATGCTCCGAAAGCGCGGACTGGACCTCGTTCTCCATATTCATCAGCGCGCCGAGCTCCTCGGACGCGCCGCCTGCCAAATTGGATATGCCAAGCATTTCGGACGCTAGCTCTGCCGCCCGCGCGTCAAACGCCAGCCTGTCCGAAGCAATTTCCCGCAGCCTGCTTTCGCGTTCGCTGATCTGCGCCCCGACGCCGCCCTGCCTGTTCTCCTGTGACTGTATGTCCAAGCTCAGGCTCTCGATTTGCCCTGCGTTGCCCTCCATGCGCGATTTTGAAACGGCGATCGCGCTCTCCAGCTCATTGAGGCGGGATTCCTCGGAGGAAATCATCTCGCGCACGGAATCGGCCTCGATGTCGCAACGGCGCATTTCGTCCGAAAGGGCCTCCGACTCCTCAAAGCCCGATTCAAAGGCCCGCGTGGCCTCGGCCAACGCCAGCTTTGCGGTCTTTTGGTCATCTTCGGCCTTTGCCGCCCTGATGCGCAGCGTCTCCAAGTCCCGTAACCAAACGGAAATCTCGAGCCCGCGCAGCTCGTCGCGAAAGAGAAGGTACTTCCGCGCAGTCTCGGCCTGCTCGCGCAAAGGCTCTATTTGCAGCTCAAGCTCGCCGATCTTGTCGCCGATCCTGAGAAGGTTCTCATCGGTCTGCTGGAGCTTGCGCTCCGACTCCTCTTTTCTGTGCCTGTAACGCGAAATTCCCGCAGCCTCCTCGAAAATCTCGCGCCGGTCCTTGCTTTTAGAAGACAGAATGTCGGCTATCTTTCCCTGCCCGATTATGCTGTACCCCTCGCGCCCGAGCCCCGTGTCCATCAGAAGCTCGTTGACGTCTTTCAGGCGGACAAGCGTGCGGTTGATATAATACTCGCTCTCGCCGGAACGGTAATATCGCCTCGTGATCATAACTTCGGTGTTTTCGAGCCCCAGGCGGCCGTCGGAGTTGTCCAAAATGAGCGAGACTTCGGCAAAACCGACCTGGTTGCGCTTTTGAGTCCCGCCAAAAATGACGTCTTCCATTTTGCCGCTGCGCAGCGACCTTGTCGATTGCTCGCCCATAACCCAAAGAATGGCATCGGAAATGTTGGACTTTCCGCTGCCGTTGGGGCCGACGATGCCTGTGATCGGTTTTTCGAACATCAGGCGCGTCTTTTCGGGAAACGACTTGAATCCTTGCAATTCAATGGATTTCAAATACAGAACGAACACCGACCTTTACATAGTTGCGAGCAGTTGCATAGCAATTTGATTATCAGAAACGATTATACGCTTATTGTACTAAAATATCAACAATACCGTGGGTGATATAGATATTTAATAGATATGGATGCCTACATGCTAAACCTGATCCTTGTACTCTCGTCCATCATTCTGATGATGACGACCGCGACCTCGCTGCGCATGATGTTGGACGCGGGGCTGCAATTATTGTCCGAGTCGACGCCATTAAGGATGCCGGCGCGGTAGAGCTTATATATTGCGGCTGCCTGCGGGTGGGTCATTGGCACGTCGGCGATGCTTCCGTCCGTTACCGTGTTTATCGCCCGGAGCGCTTCGTCCGGCAATGCGTTTGCGAATATCTCCATATACTCTGCCCGCGTTGCGGGCGCGTCCCAATTATAGTTTCTGTCGTCGATGATATAATATGATAACGCGCTGAGAACATAGTTGAGATACCATGTCGATCCGCTACTGTTCCCTGTTTTGACAGATCCTTCTGTGTGTATTTCGTACATACAGACTGCCAGTTTTATTGCCTCGGCGTAGCTGAGCTCGCCATAGGGAGCATAAGTAGTCGCTGTTCTCCCGTTGATTAGGCCCATATTGTACGCACTCAATACGTAGTCGTAGAACCATGCGGATTTGGCCACATCGGTGAAGGGGTTGAAATTAGGATGAAATCTTGCTTCCAATATTTGAGATTCCAGCGCGACAAAACTAAATACAGGGGCATCTGAGACTTTATCTCCGTTTCTATACCAGCCGCTAAATGATGAGCCATTGAGCGCGCTTGCTTCAACAGTTACATAATCGCCTTTCGACACGTTTTGATTACCAAAAGCGCTGCCGTAGCCGCTCACATCCAACGTTATACCAATGGCGGACAAATCACTGCCTGTTAGTATATCATCCGCTGGGATCGTCCATGTTTCACTATTCAACGCCGCTGAAAGCCGGTTATTCAATATCGAATCGCCGGAAGTGGTATAACAGGCAAGTTTCAGACCCGGCGTTAAAGGGATTTCGTAAAAATTGACCTTTCTCGTTTCATTTGACTCAGAATCATATTCCGTTACAATAAATGACATCTCACCGCTGTCTCTCGCGGTTATTTCCATTCTGTAATCACCGTCAGAAGGTATATACAATTCTTTCGCGTCGCCGGAAACGCTTACAGGAAGCAAATCCGTTATGATTACATCATTTACTATACTGACGACAAGATTGTCTTTATTATCGTAAACCACAACATCGACAGGGCATCTGATCGTATACTTATTCAGCGTACGGGAATCAAATAAGGAAGCGGCATCATGCGCGAATAACCAGGCCATATATATTTCAATATTATGCTGAGCGCCCATGTCGCTTAAACCGGTAATATACAGGTCTATCACTTTGATGATATTTGCGATTGTTAACTTTTCTTTCAGGATATCCGTCGCGTTCATTCCGTTTTTGTTACAAATCGCAATAAATACTTTAAAGTAATCTTCGTCACCACCTAAAAGCATTGTTACAACTGTTTCCACTACTTCTTGATAAAAATCATCATCGGCTTCATATATATCAACGAGCATTTTACCAAAAGCTTCATCGCCAAATCTTAATTTATATTCATTTAATATGTCGTGTGGGATACTGCTTACTAAATCTTGATTTACAGTTAAGACCGATATAAAGTCAACGATAATACTTTGCAGTTTTTTTTCATATTGTCCGGTATCTTTCGCAAGTTTTTTCAAGATATTTTCTACTTTATTAACTCCGCTATAGTTTGTCGGTTCTTTTATTGGAAAGTCATTACCTGTTATTTCCTTATACTTTTTCTCGACCGGTTTTATGGTATTTTCAAGATACTCGTTCAGTCGCTCCATATCTTTGCTTGTATTGCTGATATAATAGACATATTTTGGAAGCGTATAGCTGACTCCAAACCTTTCATAACCCCATTTGCTTAGCGGCAGTGTAGGAACAAAGTCAGCCGGATTGATGATATTATGAATGTTATCGTCCGAGTTGACATTGGTTCCGAGCAAACTGTTGTAATCGCTGTTATTAATCGCAACTTTATTCTTGTTGACAGTTCTCGGAGTCGCAAATGTATACGCAAAAAGATTGTTGGGGTCGATGTCCATATTAGCATTGAGCCGCATCGCTGTTAAGTTAGCTACCGCCGCTGCCCTGCTGTACCCGGTTATCCATATCTTTGTTTCACCTATAATGACACCGCTAGTCTTTAGCGTGCTTATATACGCAAGAAGATTATTGTACACAGAACGGGAAGCGAGAAAAAAACCAACATGGAAGGATTCATCGCCGACATAGAAATTGTCCGCCCATTCCGCGCCATAACCGCCGCCCCGGATGGAGACTGCAATCAAGGTGTCTTTATTATTTATTTGTTTCGCTGCAAAAGAATACGCGACTTTGCTGGATGCTTCGCTCAATGGGATTTCGTAGTTAAAATATGCTGAGTGGGTAAACCCCATCTTTGCGTGGGTATCCCTGATATTGGCATCGCGACCGACGCGGCTGTCCTGCGTCCCCTCTATGGTGTAAGTATCCGCACCAGTAGCAGTAAAACTCGCCGCTTCCAGCCCAATTGAGAGGCGAGCTAAATCATGATTATAGATGTAGCTTGATTGCGAAAAATAATTGTCGCTATAGTGAAAGTTATAATTTCTGCCTTCGCTTCCCCAAAAGATATTGACATTTCCCTCCGTGAAACCATCATTAACAATTGTTATACCAGCTGTCGCAGTCATCCCGTCCGCAGACAATTCGATCGTGTAATGGCCAGCTTTTCTGCACCAGATAGGGACAGATACGTGAGTTCCATCAGTAGAATCAACAAATGACATCATTTCTGTTGTAAAAAATATGGCTGACTGGTCGCTACAGAACCATTTGACATTACTTCGCGTTGGGAGAAAAGAAGAGGAGGATATCAGCCCGCTGACAACAAGCTCGGTATCGTTCAAGTTAACAACATATATTCTGTCTGATATGCTTACTTTTGTCGCGCTATCTGACGAGCTTTCATTTGTATCCGGCGAGCCAAGCTCCGGGGATTTTGATAAACCAGCATCCCACTCGCAGATAAAGCCAAAATTCGATACACCAAAAAACACTTCGTTTTTGCACTCGCCATCATCCTGTAGATCGTTCCACTTAAGCTGTTCTCCCCCTAAAGGGTTTGTGACTCTGTATATCATAAGGCAATTCTCTCTGCCTGTGAAATTATCTGGCTGCCCGGAAGCCCAGTTAGTGTAAAGCATCTGTTCGCCTGTGACCCAAGTAAAATCACGTCCTTGTGTCCGGAATCCGCCAAGCCAATAGCTATTCTTCACTCCTGTTGATAGTTGGCTAGATATGAAATCTTGCTCTGATTGCGAAGCAACAGTTGCCAGATGCCCACCAATACTCTCACAGTACGTTTTCGCCTCGTCCCATGTCATACCAACATCAAAAACTTTATACGAATGCCCATTGTAAATAACGGCATCTGAAGGTATGGCTGTGTTTGGTGAAATGCTACTTTGATAGATATATTCGCTTGCCGGAATAATCAAGTTCCCGTTTCCGTCATATACGTTTAGGTTACTAGCAATAACACCGGTTGCCCAGTCACTTATGATACCATATGTACCTATTTGTTCCCATTCACCGCTATCGTTCAGGAAATATTGGTTGCATCTCGAAGATTTTGATTGCACATTAAGAACAAGGTTTCGATTCCAAACAATGTAGGGATCCATTTGAGTGTTCTCAATATTAAAAGTAGTCATTTCCAGTCTGGAATTACGATATCCCTCATTGAATATGATCCAATATGTTTGACCCGTCGTTGGATATTCAGGGTAACGATCCAAACTAAAAGAATTTGCCGATGCTGCGTAAATCGAAGGCGGAACGACAATACTTACTACCAAAAGAATTATAGCCAAACAAAAACATAGAGATTTTTTCATACTAATAGTCCATTCCTTTCTGCGAAAGGCACAAAACGGGATGAAACCGGGCTGTGCCTTTTATGTTTTGCTATAATAATGCTGAGGCAAGGGTACACTACAA
>JGI24702J35022_10000013_pt1 | contig 68740 bp, 59 predicted proteins | sample TergutTh196P4_FD_35022 | JGI IMG/M metagenome (IMG submission 35022) | reverse complement strand
ATTTTTAAATTATTACCATAAGTCGACGACATGCTATACTCACTACCCATCCATAAATTATTATCCGCTAACTAATATCCGCTAGCCACTAGCCACTTTAACGATTTCAATCTCGCCGCCCAATGAATCGCAAAAGTCTTCAAAAAATCCCTGATACGATTTTCTAACTGCCTCTGCGCCTCTGATCACAACAGGCTCGTCGCACCTGGCGGATACGATTGCCGCCGACATTGCAATGCGGTGATCACCGTATGACCACGTTTCACCGCCTTTTAACGTCTTTTTCCCAATAATGGTCAACCCGTCACTGGTTTCTGAAATATCCGCGCCCAAATCGGTTAGAAACGAGGCAATGGCGCGGAGTCTGTCGCTTTCCTTGCTCCTTAGCCGTCCGGCGTTTCGAATAACGGTTTTGCCCTCCGCTATTGAAGCCACGGCGGCAAGCGCCGGTGCCAAGTCGGGTGTGTCTCCAACTTCGACGTCTATGCCGCGCAACGCGCCGGGGCTTACCGTTAAATAATCAACACCCCACAATACCCGAGCTCCGAAACGGGACAATAGTTCGGCTATAGCGCGGTCGCCTTGTCTCGAAGCTGGGTCAAGGTTGGTACAGGTCACGCTGTTTTGCCCAATCGCCCCGGCTGAAAGCCAGAAAGCGGCGTTAGACCAATCGCCACCAACCCGGGCGTTTTGGGGAGAACAGAATGTTTGGTTACCGGCTATACTGAAAACATTCTGCTCTTCTTCGATAATTTCAACCCCATACAATTGCAACGCGTCCAGGGTCATATCCACATAAGGCCGTGACTCCAGAACACCGGTTACGCAAATCCGGCTATCGCCCGAAAGCAGTGGCAGCGCGAACAGCAGCCCACTAACGAATTGTGATGATACATTTCCCGGTAATGTAAACGTTCCGCTCTCCAGCCGACCCATACACACCAGAGGTGAACTACCCTGGTTTGAGAACGAGCAGCCATGCGCGGCCATTTCGTCGCACAGCTCTGACAACGGGCGCTTAGGCAACCGTCCGCCCATATTAAAAACTGTTTTCGAAAATAGCGAACCGCAAACCGGTAGCAAAAAGCGCAGAGTAGAGCCGCTTTCACCACAATCCAGCGCATATTCCGGCTGGTTTTCCGCGTCCCGGTCGATAGGTGTTATAATAAACCCGTTTCCGTAATATCTCGATCCCGCTCCCAGCGCACGCAAACAGCGTGCAGTGGCGTCAATGTCTTCGGAACGCTCCGGACAAGATATATGTGTCGCGGAATCCGCCAGCGCGGCGCATATCAACAGCCGATGAGCTTCAGATTTGGAAGCGATCGCGCATACCGAACCGCCCAGTATTGGTTTTGTAATTCGAACAGTCATACTTGCTCCAATCCAAGTTGTATCACGGTTATTAGCTCTTTGATCGGAATTTTTCTCAATACACATCTCCCGATTTCCACCGGAAAAACCATTGTAACGCTCTCCCCTGCCCTCTTTTTGTCGGATAAACACGCGTCGGCGATCTGACTGGCTTCGTATGTTAAATTGTCAGGCAACCCGTATTTGTTAATAACGCGCAAAATGCTATCCGCGCATTTAGCGTCGCACACGCCCATACGCACGGCGGCGCGGGCTACAGTCGCCATTCCAGCGGCTACGGCGAAACCGTGGGATGTTTTGTACCCGCTTAGCAACTCAATCGCGTGGCCGATCGTATGCCCAAAATTCAGTAATTTCCGCGTCCCTGTTTCATGTTCGTCTTGAGCAACGATGTCGCTCTTGATGTTCACACAACGTGAAACCACCTTCTCTAGTTGTTCTTCGATTGGCCTGTCGAGCGATTCAAACAACTCTTTGTCGGCTATAACGCCATATTTTATTACCTCAGCGCAACCGTCCCGAAAGAATTCCGGCGGCAACGTGGATAGCGTTGAAATGTCAGTCAAGACGACGTTCGGCTGATAAAACGCGCCTACCAGGTTCTTTCCGGTCGATAGATTGATCGCGGTTTTTCCTCCAACAGAAGAATCCACCATAGCTAGCAGAGTAGTAGGGATTTGCGCGAAAGATATCCCTCTCATGTAACAGGACGCCGCAAATCCAGCTAGATCGCCGACAACGCCTCCGCCAAGCGCGACAACAACATCAGCGCGGCTGAACTTCTCCGCCGCGAGAAAATTCAGTATTCCCAGGAATGTCTCGGCGTTTTTTGAAGATTCTCCATGAGGGAACGTAAACCGCGCTACCCGATACCCATTTTTCAATAGAGTATCCGACAATTGTTTCCCGTAGAGCGCCGCGACGTTGTCGTCCGTGACGATGGCGGCCGCTTGCCCCCCAACCGCGCTTCTTAATGTAGATCCGGCTTGCGCGAGGATGCCAGCGCCTATAAATACATCATATATTCTTGACGCGTTTACTGTTACCGTTTTCATCAGCGATCCAACTCCGCTTTCAAATTACTTCCTTCTTCCAGCAGTTTTTTCAATTCATCAATATCCCGCGCTGCTAGCGCGTCTTTATATTTTGTAACGGCTTCAATGAATCCGCCTAGTTCGCTAATTAGAAAATCGCTGTTCTCCAAGAGCAGTTCAGACCACATGTCCGCATCAAGCCGCGCTACGCGAGTTAAGTCCTTATAGCTCCCAGCGGAAAAGCCTTTGTGTCCGCGAGCTGACGGGCTTTTGATGTAAGCGTTTGATACTACGTGCGCCATTTGTGAGCTGTAGGCGATCATTTCATCGTGCTTTTCCGCAGTCGTTACGGTCAAGCGCCCAAATCCGACAGGCTTGAGCAATTCTTCGATCCGACCAATCAGTATCGCGTCGTCATAGACGGGCGGCACGAGGATCATCGATACGCCACGAAATAGATTCGATCTGCTGTTTTTGAAGCCCGCGTTGTGGCTCCCGGCCATCGGATGCCCGCCCACGAAAATAAACCCATATTGCTTTGCTATCTGGAAACACCGTGAGCATACAAAACGTTTGACGCCGCAGCAATCTATGACCATCGTGTTGTTTGCGATGTTTGGGGCGGCGTGTTCCAAATACGCTACCGCGTCCCCTGGGTTGATAGCGATGAATATCGCCTCGCACTGGGCTATGGAGTTTTCGTCCAATACTCCGCCTATTGCTTTGGAAAGCCGCGCGAAACTTAAAATCGATTCGTCTATATCATAACCATATACGCAATGGCCGCTTTCCGAATATGATTTAGCTAATGATCCGCCGATTAGCCCCATTCCAACTATACCTATATTCATATCGCTATCGCCTCGCGTATTTTTTTGATTTTTCCGGATAGCTCCGCGAATTGTTCCGGCCTCAACGACTGAGCGCCGTCGCATAGCGCGTGGGCTGGGTCGTTGTGCACTTCAATCATTATTCCATGCGCCCCAGCAGCAGCCGCCGCGAGTGCCATTGGCTGGACCAGGCGCGCCAGCCCCGTCGCGTGGCTGGGGTCAACAATGATCGGCAAATGGGATAGCTCTTGGAGCAAAGGCACTGCCGAAAGGTCGAGCGTGTTTCGCGTATAGGTCTCAAATGTGCGTATGCCACGCTCGCATAGAATGACGTTATGGTTTCCGCCAGCCATTATATACTCGGCGCTCATGAGTAGTTCCTGTAGGGTGTTGGCTAAACCCCGCTTGAGCAGAACCGGTTTGTTGGTTTTTCCTAATTCTTTGAGAAGTTCGAAATTTTGCATATTGCGCGCTCCAACCTGGATAATATCAACTTGCTCAAACATCGGGAGGTGGTTCGCGTTCATGATTTCGGTTACGATTGGCATACCGGTTTGCTTTTTCACCTCAAGAAGCAATTCTATGCCATCCGCGCGCATTCCTTGAAAATCATAGGGGGAGGTCCGAGGTTTGAACGCGCCGCCGCGCAGAATTGTCGCGCCGGAAGATTTGACGCTTTGCGCGACAGCGAGTATCTGTTCCGGCGATTCAACCGAGCATGGCCCGGCAATCATTTGAAAGTTCGGCCCACCTATTCTCAGGTCGCCTATTTCGATAATACTGTCATCCGGGTGAAACTTGCGGTTCGCGCTTTTGAATGGCTCGGATATCCGCTTGACTTTATCGACCATTTCAAGGCTTTCCAACAGTTCCGTGTCGATTTGGCTTGTGTCGCCGATTAGACCAAGGATAGTATAGAACTCTCCCTTTGAGATATGGACTGTCAAGCCGCGTTCTTTCAGCCATTGGGTCAGGTTTTCGATCTGTTCGCTCGTTGCGCTTGGTTTTAGTACTGCTACCATTTTGTTTCCCTCCATATTGACGTTATATAGGATGTTGCTTGCCGCCCAGGTTGCTGGGACTTGTGAGCTGACCCAAACAAAAAACCCCTGAGCAAGAATTGTCATGCTCAGGGACGAGAAGAATCGAATTCCCGCGGTACCACCCTGATTGCGGCCTTATGCGGGCCGCCTCTCTACAGGATCAAAAAATCCTCGCCCATATAACGGCGGGCTTCCGTATGCTCCTACTTAAGCGGGCTTTTCAAAGCATCGGCTCAGGAGTGTATTTATATACCCGTCAGCATCTGCTTTCACCAAACGCAGCATCTCTGATCGCCGACGTCACGTCGGCATGCCAAGTGAGGATATTTTTCTCTCCGTCATAGCTTTTGCGCAAGTCTAACATATCGATGTTTCAATGTCAAGGTCTAAGCAAGAAAATGATCTGTTACAAACCATTAACGGAAACTGTTCTGTGGGTGTCCAAAAACTCGCAATGGTTACAGGCTCCGCACACAAGTTTGTCGAATTATACAAGTTTTCACCGCAGTACCAGTGCGTTGCCTGTAACTAACCTGTGTTTTTGGATGCCCACTGAACAGTTTCCATTAAACGTAAACAAATAAAAGTTGGAGTTCAGTGGGTATCAAAAACACTGTTTTCAGATACCCACTGAAAAGTTGCACAGTAGTACACGTACAGTTGTGTTCCTTCCGTCCTAGACGAACTCCCTGATGCTTGTCTGCTGAAGTTCTTTGATCAATTTCTCCTGGATTCGCATAAGTTCATGATGCACTCCACATGGCGACGACTTTGGATTGCGGGAACAGGGCCGGTCATCCCTAAGGCACTCATTAAGGTACAAGTACTCATCAATCGTTTCTATAATGTCATGAATCGAAATTTCGTCCAAAGATCTGACTAGCCAGTACCCACCGTCTCTGCCCCGGCAGCTCTGTAAAAAGCCGCCACGTTCCATCTTCTTAAGAATCTTATAAGCGAATTGTCCCGGGATGCTCTCGATAGCGCAGATTTCTTCAGCAGTTCTCTTTTGCCCGTCGGCAAGCGCGCGGATTATCCGAATACCATAGTCACATTCCTTTGTTAAAAACATCAAAAATCAACTCCATAGTTACTGTAATATAACTGATGAAAGTTGTCAAGTAACTTTTGAAAAAAACTTGAAAATTATTACACAAATATGTTATGAAAAAAAAGAATAATATTGTGAATTTCTACATTGCATTACACATAATGATATTATTATAGAGAATTATTCAATTAACATTATACTTATACAAAAATTAGGTTAGTTTTTTAGAATTGTTTAAAAGATAGTTATTAAAAATCTGCGCTTCCGGTCGTTCGAGGGAAAGGAATGATATCGCGTATATTTTGTACGCCTGTGAGATACATAAGCAACCGCTCAAAGCCCATTCCGAATCCAGCGTGCTTGACTCCGCCGAACCTACGCAGCTCCATATACCACCAATAAGCATCCTTATCAAGGCCCATCTCATCCATTCGCGCCTCAAGGATTTCGTACCGCTCCTCACGCTGGCTGCCGCCGATTATCTCGCCGATGCCAGGTACGAGCAAATCCATTGCAGCTACCGTATTCCCATCTTCATTGAGCCGCATATAAAATGCCTTTATATCCTTTGGATAATCTATCACAAAGATCGGCTTTCTAAAATGCTTTTCTGTAAGATAGCGTTCATGTTCGGTTTGCAGGTCGCAGCCCCAAAGCGCGGGATATATGAATGTTTCCCTGCTTTTTGAAAGAATATCGATAGCTTGAGTATAAGTGATAGCGGCAAAATCGGCTTGTGAAGCTTCGCGCAAACGGTTAAGCAACTCTTTATCCACAAAGCTATTTAGAAATTCAAATTCGTACCGACAGTTATCCAGCGCATAGCATATCACGTATTTAAACATTTCTTCCGCTAGTCGCATATCGTCTCCAATGTCCGCAAACGCTATTTCAGGCTCGATCATCCAAAATTCAGCGGCATGTCTCGGAGTATTGGAATTCTCTGCCCTGAATGTCGGGCCGAATGTATAGACATCCCCAAACGCAAGAGCGTACGCCTCAGCGTTCAGCTGCCCGGATACAGTAAGCCCTGCCTTTTTGCGGAAAAAGTCCTCGCTATAATTGACCGTGCCGTCCGAGTTCATTGGCGGCGAAGGTAGATCGAGTGTTGTCACCGTGAACATTTCCCCCGCGCCCTCCGCGTCGCTACACGTTATCACTGGGGTATGCACATATACGAATCCCCGATCCTGAAAAAACCGATGTATTGCGTACGCAACGACGGAACGTATCCTGAACACCGCAGAAAACAAATTCGTTCGTGGTCGCAAATGCGCAATAGTTCGCAAAAACTCAGGTGAATGCCTTTTCTTTTGAAGGGGATAGTCTGGCGCCGATTCTCCGGCTATAGAAATATCAGCCGCTGTTATTTCAAACGGCTGTTTTGCTCCTCCAGTCTGTTTAAACACCCCGGTCACAATAAGCGCAGCGCCCACGTTTTGCTTAACGACGCTTCTGTAATTGCACAGTTTGTCTTCCTCAAGCACTATCTGGATGCCCTTAAAACAACTGCCATCGTTGAGTTCGACGAACCCAAAGGATTTGAGGTCGCGGATAGTCCTGACCCATCCGCAGACAGTGATCTCCTTTCCTTCGAAGTTTGGCGCGTTTGCATATAGTTCGTTAATTTTCACTATTCGCATTTTTCATCAAACTCTTTCTATAGGAATTAAGAGTCAGCCAATTCAATCGCTTTTCCGGCAGCAATGCTTTTTTGCGTATCAATGGCGCGCTGATTCTTGCTACCCCGCCATTTTAGAGACAAAGCGCGCTGCGCTAGTATGAAAGGCCCGTCGATTAGGACGTCTGTGAGACTTAGCAACTCTTTTGTCGAGTGATCCGACTGTGCACGGATGAGCAACTCCTCAAAAGTATACCCTGTATAAGCCCAAACATTCAACCCCTTTTCACGCGCGGCTGAAGCAATTTTTACGCAATCAGCCGCTTGTAAAAACGGTTCGCCGCCTGAGAGCGTCAGTCCGTTCGTCAAAGGGTTTTCAAGCATGTCCTTTATTATTTCGCCGACAGTCATTTCCGTCCCTTCGTCTAGGCACCATGTTCCTGAGTTATGGCAGCCTTCGCACCGCTTCTGGCATCCTTGCGTAAACACGACAAAACGCAATCCCGGGCCATCGACTATAGAATCTTGTATCAATCCGGCAATACGCACAGTCTCAAGCGCGCCCCCTCTCACCTCAGCCAGTAGGCAGTAGTACTCGTCGGCTTAACACCCGTCGCGTGACATGTTGTGCTTAAGTCTGTCCGCTTCCTCGGCGCGCTTGCCGTTATTAAAACGATCCAGTGTGCCAACAAGGTAGCCTGTTATGCGCCTTACGCGCTCAAAATTGAGATTTCCGTCGTCCTCTATCCTCCCGCAGTTGGGACACTCGTCGTCTATAATGCCGGTAAAACCGCAGACTGGGTCTCTGTCAACCGGGTGATTTATCGATCCATAACCAATGCCGGATTCTTGCATGAAATGTATAATTTTCTCAAAAGCTTCGAGGTTGTCAAGCGGGTTGCCATCCATTTCTACATAGCTTATATGCCCCGCGTTAGTCAAAGCATGATATGGCGCTTCAATTCTGATCTTGTCATAAGCGTTTATTTTGTGGTAAACCGGAATATGGAAGCTGTTTGTGTAATAATCTCTGTCTGTAATTCCGGCAAGAGTTCCGAAACGTTCCCTGTCCAGTCTTACAAACCGGCCCGATAATCCCTCGGCGGGCGTCGCAATCAGGGTGAAATTAAGGTTACGGTCGAGCGTTTCCTTGTCGCACCTTGCCCTCATATATCCTATTATCTCCAAGCCAAGCCGCTGAGCCCGCTCGCTTTGCCCGTGGTGTTCGCCAATTAGTGCGGTCAGTGTTTCGGCAAGCCCGATAAAACCAATAGACAGTGTGCCATGCTTTAGTATCTCCCGCACCTCGTCGTAAGGCCCAAGCTTTTCGGAATCAAGCCAGACTCCCTGCCCCATCAGAAACGGGTAATTGTATACATGTTTGCGGCACTGTATCTCGAACCGCTCAAGGAGCTGCTCCACAACGAGGTCGAGCTTGTGGTCGAGGTCTTCAAAGAAACGGTTAATATCTCCGGCGGCTTTTATCGCTAGGCGCGGCAGGTTGATCGACGTAAACGAGAGGTTGCCACGTCCATTGCATATTTCTTTTTCCGGATCGTGCGCATTGGCAATAACGCGCGTACGGCAGCCCATATACGCAATCTCTGTTTCCGGGACGCCTTCCTTATAGTATTTTATGTTGAAAGGAGCGTCGACAAACGCGAAATTGGGGAATAGGCGTTTCGCGGAGCAGCGGCAGGCGAGTTGGAACAGGTCATAGTTGGGGTCGCCAGGGTCGAGGCTAACACCCTTCTTCACGCGGAATACCTGGATTGGGAATATTGGCGTTTCACCATTGCCAAGACCCGCTTCAGTCGCGAGCATGACCTTCTCCATGACCATCCGCCCTTCAGGAGATGTGTCCATTCCGTAGTTGATGGTGGAAAACGGCGTCTGCGCCCCCGCGCGCGAGTGCATGGTGTTGAGGTTGTGTATGAACGCTTCCATCGCTTGATACGTGGCTCGGCCTGTTTCCTTCCTCGCGAAATAGAGCGCTGTTTTCTGGATGTCTTTCATATCATTTTCGTCGCCAAACATCGTAACAAGCCGCGGCAACTCGGCGGCTTGATAGTCTTCGTTATTTTCAAGCGTTGGGAATAAGCCGGTCTCAGATTTAATATTTTCTATCATACGTATAATGTCGGGCTCTGGGTCGTCGATCTTTTTTGCCAGCATCAGCGCCTTCGCCAGGTTTTGCCGATAAAGCCTGATGAAAGTTTTTTTGACGCCATCCGCCATTCCGTAGTCGAAGTTTACTATGCTCTGCCCGCCGTGCTGGTCGTTCTGGTTGGATTGTATCGCTATGCACGCAAGCGCGGCGTAGGAAGATATGTCGTTTGGTTCGCGGAGATTCCCGTGTCCAGTTGAAAACCCTCCTTTAAACAGTTTTATTATATCTATCTGCGTACAGGTTGTGGTCAGAGTGAGAAAATCAAGGTCATGTATATGGATGTCGCCTTCAGAATGCGCTTTTGAGTGGTCAGGTTTCAAGACAAACATGTTGTAGAACTGCTTTGCGCCTTCAGAGCCATATTTGAGCATCACGCCCATTGCCGTATCGCCGTCAATATTCGCGTTTTCGCGTTTTACGTCGCTGTCCCGCGCGTCGGCAAAAGTTATCTCGTCATATGTCCGCATCAGCCGTGAATTCATTTGTCGGCGGCGGCTGCGTTCGTTTCTGTAGAGTATGTATGCTTTTGCGGCTGTTATGTAACCGTTGTCCATCAGAACTTTTTCTACTATGTCCTGAATATCTTCAACAAAGGGCGTTTCGTCGCCGTCAAGTTCAAGTATAGACAACACTTCGGCGGAAAGTTTTTCAGCCACATCTTCATTGCCAGGCCTGTATGTCGCGTTAAACGCTTTATTTATCGCGTCCGATATTTTACTTATATCGAACGTCGTGGTCCTTCCATCTCTTTTTCTTATACTCATTATAGGCAAAACTCTCATCCTTCCGTAATTTTTTTGTATTTCCCTGGCGCCGAACTCATTATTGAATCGGTCCAATTTCTTTGAATACAATATATTGTATCAAATTCTTCAGGCGTATCCATCATTATACAATCAATAGATTTAGGTGTCAATACTCTTAGATAATATTTTATCTAGTTTTCATCCACTTTGTCCCTGTTCAGACGGCATCCAAAAACACAGGTTGGTTACAGGCAACGCACTGGTACACTGATGAAAACTAGTAATAATGACCAAAACTTGTGTGCGGAGCCTGTAACCATTGCGAGTTTTTGGATGCCCACTGAACAGTTAGTCCACTTTGTTCCTGTTCGATTTAGGTTGCGGGCATAGTTAGTCGTATGTTATAATACGGATTATTGCTGTGGGAGGATGCCTTATGCTTTATCTCGCGCTAAAAGCTGAATCGCGCAAATTAATGAAAAAAAACGCGCCGATGCTCTTTGTCGTATGTATTATATATATTGCGATTATTTCTGTCCTGTCAGAACTAAGCTTCCGTTTCTCCGGATCTAGCAAGATGCTTAGTTCATTGCTGAGCCTCGTTGAAAAAAACGAACCCCCAATGCTTGATATATTATATTCAAACATCAGCACTTTTGGGGTGACCATAGCCGCTATAGTCTTGCTGGTGAATAAGATTATCGAAGTCGGGTTTATGCAATACTGCATGAAGATCTCCCGTGCTCAAAGCGCCGACTATAAGAATTTGGTAGATGGTTTTTTCTTTTTTACCAAAACCTTGCTAATTTGGATTATCTCCTCCTTTTTCGTTTTCCTATGGTCTTTGCTGCTCATCGTTCCCGGCGTTATAGCGTCCTACAGATACAGCCAAGCTTACTACATTTTACTTGACGCGCCTGAAAAAAGCGCGCTCCAATGTATCAGAGAATCTAAACAAATAACGCACGGCAAAAAGCTGGATTTATTCCTGCTCAATTTGTCCTTCTTCGGCTGGCTAGCTCTTCATGTCCTGGTCACGATGCTGCTACCACTCCCCTTCACGGTCCCTATCGTCTTGGTCTGGCTCACTCCGTATCAGAGCTTAGCTCAGGTCGCTTTTTACAACCGACTAATAAACTATAATCATCAGGACAACTCAATAGAAGCGTAATTAGGGGCGCGACTTTATGCATTTTAGTTTCTTTGCGTTCATTTCAAGAATGAAAAATATTTTCCGTTGGTCGCTTATGCGCAACAACGCCGTTGAGAACGTGCAGGAACATTCGCATATGGTTGCCGTCATCGCGCACGCGCTCGCCGTCATACGGCGGGATGTTTTCAAACTCGACGCCGATCCCGGCGCTGCCGCTGAAATCGCTTTATTCCATGACTCGTCTGAAATATTCACCGGAGATTTGCCGACTCCCATTAAATATTTTGATCCTGACATCATGAAAGCCTACAAAAGAGTTGAATCCATAGCCTCACACCGATTGCTTGCCGCACTCCCCCAGCAAATGCGCCCCGCTTATGAAACGCTTCTGTCGCCTGACAGCGACAACCCTGATATTTTACTGGTCAAAGCGGCGGATACTCTGGCGGCATATATCAAATGCCTAGAGGAGCTAAAGGCTGGAAATCACGAATTTCAACTTGCCGCCGACCAAACACTAAAAAAGCTTGCTGCGATGGAAATGCCGGAAGTTGAGTATTTCATGGAGCATTTCATTCCTTCCTTTAAGCTGACGCTCGATGAATTGGATTTTTTAAACGATAAGTGCTAAGGCAAATATTATGCGTAAAGTGGCGACTGCGGCTTTAGCGTTCACAGCCGCGATATTTTTTTCAAGATATATAATACCGTATGATTGGCTGCTTATTGCAAGCGCTATAGCAGCAGCGGTTTCCCTTGTAGGTTTGCTGTTTCATGGCAACATGCGCCTGCGTGTTTTAATTGCGCTAATTTCCGCCGCCATCGGTTTAGGCTGGAGTTGGGGATATACCGCGCTATTTCTTCCCTCAACAATAGATGATGATGATTTAGCCGCGAGTGTGACCGCCGTAGTTACGGACCATCCCTATGAAAGGACCCGCGGCTACCGCGTCGACTGCTTGGTATATAGGGATAACAAGCCTTCAGTCGGGGCGCGTTTATACTACTACGACGATTTAGCGCTATCCCCAGGCGACATAATAGAGTTTTCTGCGCGGTTTCAGCGCACTGACGGTATGGACGATAGCGGCCGTATCGACGCTTTGAGCGCTCGTGGCGCTTTTCTGACTGGTTATGTCTCTGGCGGCATTACGGTTACTGGTTCAAATAATAGCTTGCTGTTTTTTCCAAAAAGGCTCGCGAATTCTGTAGCAGACATGATCGATACGATATTTGAGAAGGACGTATCGCCGCTTATCCAAGCTGTCACTGTGGGAAAACGCGACGGTCTCAACCAGGACGCAGCCCTCAGCTCGGCGCTCTCAGCGTCGGGTATTGCCCACTTTTTCTCTATATCGGGAATGCATATATCGTTTCTAATGGGTTTTTTGAGTCTTGTCATAAAGAATAAACGGTATTTTGCGATTGCTGGCATACCAATATTGTTGTTTTTTATGGCGATGACCGGATTCACCCCGTCTATAAGCCGTGCCGGAATAATGCAGTTTTTCCTCATTTGCGCTCCGTTATTTAATCGTGAAAGCGACAGTCTGACCTCGCTTTCCGCTTCGCTTGTGGTTCTGCTTGCTGCTAATCCATACTCATGCGCTTCAGTCGGCCTTCAACTTTCGTTTGCCACGACGGTTGGAATAATAGTGTTTACCACCAGGATTAATTCATCTGTTTCCGATCTTCTTCGCGGCAAGAAGTTCAATAAGAACAAAATAATCAAAAAAATAGTCGCCTTTATAACCTCTTCCTTGTCCGCAACCGTTGGAGCGCTCGTATTTTCGCTCCCTCTCACAGCTTTACATTTCGGTTATGTATCTCTTATCGGACCGTTAACGAATCTGTTGACGCTCTGGGCTTTGACGATCGTTTTTCCGCTTGGTATCCTCGCGTCCATCCTAGGTTTTGTTTATATCCCGCTTGCGGCAATCGTCGCATACCCGGCGTCCCTTGCGGCGCGCTATATAATTGCGGTAGCCCGAGCGTTCGCCTCTATCCCGTATGCCTCCATTTATCCTTCCAGCGCTCATATCATCTTTTGGATCGCGTATGTCTACGTGCTTTTCATAACGCTGCCTTTATTAAAAGCCCGTGCGCGTCAGTATCTGTACCCTGCTTGTATCGCGGTCGTTTTGCTATGCGCTGTACTACTCGTATCCCATCTGCTTCCCAATGCCGGCGACAGTTCTATGACGGTATTGGACGTCGGGCAGGGATTATGCGTTGTGCTTAATTCCGACGGCAATACCGCTGTAGTAGACTGCGGGAGCAGTAGCGGCGAGGATGCCGGCGCTATAGCGCATGCGTTTCTTCAAAACCACGCGACAACTTCGATTGATTTGCTTGTTCTAACCCATTTGCACTCAGATCATGCCAATGGAGTTCTCCCGCTTCTGAGTAGAGTGAATATTTCCGCGATCGCTATACCGGATCCCGAGGGTTCCTATATCGCTGATGATATAATTGAGCTTGCAAGAAAGCGAGGAACTGATATAATATATGTCACTGAGACGCTTGGCATCTCGCTTGGAGGTATTGATCTCGTCATGTATCCGCCCGTCGGGTTTGGAGATGATAATGAGCGCGGTTTGACGATACTATGCAAAGGTGAAATAAGCGCTTTAATAACCGGCGACATGAATTCTAGCATCGAAAGAAGCCTCCTGCGCTTCGCCCAGTTGCCGTATGTTGACACACTTGTCGTTGGTCATCACGGTTCAAAGTATTCCACTTCAGAGGAACTGCTCTACGCCATCAGGCCGAAGCTTGCTATAATATCGGTTGGGAAGAACAGTTATGGCCACCCATCAGAAGAAACGCTTGACCGTCTCAATGATTATTCCGTCGCGGTATTCCGTACGGATACTACGGGGCATGTCACAGTAGGCGCGGGGAATAGAAAGGTTGCCATTCAAGAGTAACCGGAAACCGCGAGTCTGTATCCGCCAGTGCGCGATTACTCAGGGACTGACCTTAAGAGCTGCAAATTGTATACTTTGTAGAATGCGCGTGGGGAGGATAGCGATACAATGGCCAAATCCGCAAAAGAGGGCGTAAGTTATAAAGAACTAAGCGAATTATTAGCAAACGGGCAAATTGGCAACTTTTATATCTTCCACGGCGAAGAACGTTACTTACTTGAGCGCTGTCTAGCTATGATACGCAAATCTATATGCCCGACTGGGCTTGACGGCTTCAACTATAAACGCTTTGGGGATAAGAACGTTAAGGCTGACGAACTCGCTGAAGCTATCGATACATTCCCTGCCTTTGCTGATAGAACTCTAATCGAGATCAATGATTTTGACATTTTCAAAAGCGAGCAAAAACCGGCGTTTAGCGAAATGCTGTCAAACCTTCCGGATTATGTGTGCATAGTAATTGTATATGACACGATCATATACAAGCCGGACGGGAGAGTGAAGCTGGATAAGGAGATATTGAAATCCGCGCAAGTAGTTGAGTTCGCGGTCCAGGACCAGGTCAGTTTGACAAAATGGATCAAGAGGCATTGCAAAGATGCCGGAAAACTCATCAGTTCTGCCGACGCCGGCTATCTTGTCGCTATTACCGGCGGATATATGTCGTCCCTTCACAGCGAGATTGAAAAAGTAACCGCGTACGCCTTGGGAGAAGCAGTGACTCGCGCGGACATAGACGCTGTAGTCACACCTATCCTCGATACTGTCGCGTATAAGCTGACCGACGCGCTTATGCGTCGCGACCATATCTCCGCTATGCGGATACTCGACGAGCTATTTCAAATGCGTGAGGCGCCGCACAAGCTTATTTACAGTATTTCCTTGAAAATGCGCCAGCTTCTCGCGGCGCGCGTCTGCATAGAAAGCAAATTGGATAAAAAAGCGTTGATTGATATGTGCGACATTCGATATGAGTTTCAAGCTAAGGCGCTTATGGACACTGCCCGTAATGCGACGCTCAACTATTGTTTTCAGGCTGTGTTGTTCTGTGCTAACACGGCTTACGAACTAAACAGTTCATCCGAACCGGAATCCAGGTTGGTGGAATTGCTCTTGAAACTTGCGTTTGGATTATGAAAAATATACACGAGGTCATCGTAGTCGAGGGAAAATACGACAAAAACACGGTCGCCCAAGTCGTTAGTGGTACTATTATCGAAACATCCGGTTTTGGAGTGTTTTCGGATAAAAAAAAGATAACGCTCCTAAGAAAACTTGCGGAAAAAAGGGGACTCATCATCCTCACCGATAGTGATAAAGCAGGGTTTTTCATTCGTGGAAGGCTTATTGGAATGCTCGGCGCCGAGAAGGTCAAGCATGCCTACATTCCAGACATGAGCGGTCGGGAAAGGCGTAAGTCGTCCGCCTCAAAAGAAGGCAAGCTTGGAGTCGAAGGCATGAAACCCGACATAATAATCAAGGCGCTAGAGCGCGCGGGCGCGACAATCGTTGATGAACCTACACATTCAGGCGACGCATCGCGGATAACGAAAGCGGACATGTTTGCAGTTGGTCTATCAGGAATCGACGGCAGTGCGCGGAAACGGGCGGAGTTGTTAAACCGCCTTGATCTTCCAGAAAGGCTGTCTGCAAACGCTCTCCTTGATGTGCTAAATGTACTGTTTACACGGGATGAATTTCTAGCTTTGTAACTGTTCAGAGGGTATCCAAAAACTCGCAATGGTTACAGGCTCCGCATACAAGTTTTGGCCATTATTACTAGTTTTCACAAGTGTACCAGTGCATTGCCTGTAACCGACCTGTGTTTTTGGATGCCGTCTGAATAGTAACCTAGCTTTTGATTTTTAACTCTTTATACGCAATTTTGGTTGCGGATACGGCCTACAATGTGCTATATTTGACAAAACCTGTATGATTATTAATATGGAGGGTATATAATATGAAGTGTCCCTATTGCAATTATTCCGAAAGCAAGGTCGTCGATTCGCGCCCTGCGGAAGAGGGCGCGACAATTAGGCGGAGGCGCGAATGCCTTAAATGCCAGAAGCGTTTCACAACATATGAGATAATGGAACGTTTGCCGCTCATAGTCGTTAAGAAAGATGGAAGCAGACAGACGTTCGACAAACAAAAGTTGATAAACGGCATGCTCAGAGCTTGCGAAAAACGGCCTGTCCCACTTGCCGATCTAGAAGCTTTCGTCGACGACATCGAGCAGGAACTTCAGAATTCGCTTGAGAGGGAAATAACGTCGGTAGCGATTGGCGAAATGATCATGAATGGGCTTAAATCCCTCGACGAAGTCGCGTATGTGAGATTTGCTTCAGTTTATCGCCAATTTCGGGATATTATCACATTTAAAGAAGAACTTAATAAACTTCTGGAAGAAGAAAGGGACTAAATGGGGTGAACCGTTTCATGGGATTGCATGAGGAATGCGGCATTTTTGGCATTTATAACGCAGAGGGCAACTGCGCGAGAAGCGCGTATTACGGTTTGTACGCGCTCCAGCATCGTGGGCAGGAGGATTGCGGAATCGTCGCTATGAACGATGTGAAACTCTCATGCCACAAAGGCGCGGGGCTTGTCGGCGACGTGTTTGGCGAGAAGATACTCAACGAACTTGGCGGCACAATGGCTATCGGCCACGTACAGTATGGCGGTAGAAACGGCTCGCTCGGCGGGTCCATACAACCGCTTACCCTCACGTATATAAAAGGCTCGCTTGCTATCGCGCACAATGGCAACCTCATAAACAGCGACGCGCTAAAACGCGAGTTCGAATTCAAAGGCGCTGTTTTCCATACAAATACCGATTCCGAGATAATTGCGTATATAATCGCGCAAGCGCGTCCTCATTGTAATAGCGTCGAGGAGGCTGTAAATCAGGCGATGAAACGGATCAAAGGCGCGTGTTCGCTTGTCGTCATGTCGTCTCGCAAATTGATTGCAGCCCGCGATCCGTGGGGTTTCCGACCGTTATGCATAGGGCGTAAAGGCGACTCGATAGTTTTCGCGTCGGAATCATGCGCCCTTGACAGCGTCGAAGCGGAATTCATCCGGGATGTCGATCCTGGTGAAATCGTCTGGGTAGACGACGGTGTATTGCACAGCAACCGCGAAAACTGCGTGTCAAAATCCAGTCTCTGTATTTTCGAGCTATTGTATTTTGCGCGCCCTGACAGCGTTATAGACGGTCAAAGCGTATACGAGGCGCGTATAAACGCCGGCCGCTGTCTTGCCGATGAATACCCCATTAATTCAGACGTGGTCATTGGGGTTCCCGATTCCGGACTTGTTGCCGCAAAAGGTTATTCCATAGCTACTGGGATACCAAATGACGACGGGTTTATTAAGAACCGGTATATTGGGCGAACGTTTATCACCCCACTGCAAACAGGCCGCGAAGAAGCGGTTAAGATCAAACTTAACCCCTTGCGCGCGACTGTTAATGGGAAACGCGTAATAATGATCGACGATTCCATAGTGAGAGGAACTACCGTCGTCCCAATTATAAGCCTTTTGCGTGACGCCGGAGCAAAGGAAGTCCACGTTTTGTCTTCGTCGCCAAAATTCATCGCCCCGTGCTATTTTGGGACCGACATACCAACCAGGCATGAACTGTTCGCATTCAATCATTCGACTGAGGACATGCGCAAAATAATCGGCGCCGACAGCCTGGGTTTTCTTAGTCTTGAAAGCCTGTCAAAAATAGCGCCGGATTCGAAATGCGGTTTCTGCGACGGGTGCTTTTCAGAAAACTACCCCGTAACGAAATAAATAATCAGTTTAATACATTTACTATTCAACATCCTCAACCACTTCTATCGGGGGCGTTTCAAGAAGCTCAGGCTGCCGCAAGACGCTTTTGAGCATTTTAAATGCCTGTGAAAAATAGAAACCGTCGCATATACGCTCATCCACTACTATTTTATAGTCGACGTATTTCCTCAACTTTACCGTGCCATCCTGTCTCGTTTCACAAACTTTTTGTTTAGACCCAAGCGCGACGAACACAGGAATGTTTCCAAAATCATAAAGATGATGGTAAATTGCCGGTAGCCCAATAGAGCCTAGATCAGTTATTACAATAGATCCATGAAATGGACTTGCTTTTATAAGCGCTTCCGGCAACATGCCAAAATAGTCTAGTTTCGTAAAAAAGAATACCGCGAACTTAAGTATTAGCCTTGGTAACTTCATGAATGATTTGGCTACATCGTCAGTATTAGTGTTTTCACCTTCGCGCCTGACTTTATCGATTTCTACGTTGATCTTGTTAAATACGTCAAATATAGTATCGCTGGCGTCAAACGCTACTTGAATTGAAGTCTCGCTTGCTGATGTTTTCATTTGTGTCTTGATAGTCATGATAAACTCAATATCATTTCTGGCAAATATCCTTTGGCCTGATACAAACCTGTTAACTCCTGGATATTGTGATATCACCCTAATATAGGCGGCAACAAATAAATGTAATATCCCAATCCCTTGATAGCCCTGCTGCCTTTTTTCCTGTAGGAATTTTTCTATGTAGGCGACGTCTATTAACCCGGAGAAGTAATTACTCGCGTCGCTTTTATATTTCATTATAAACGGCGACATGGAGTTATATGGGTCAAGCGTACGAAGACGTCTTCCATCCCTCCTGTCTCCCCACCGTCTTTTTCTTTTCTTATCCATACTTCTCCCCTTTTCCGGCTTTTATCTTATCTTTATTAGCGAGTATATTTTACAATACGGTTTAATACTTGTCAAATTTACTAATATTTAGTATATTAGCATAGCAGCAAAACGCATATAACGGTCGGAGGTGTTTCCGGTGTCACATGAAGAGATCGAGGCCATCTGCCTTGCGGAAGATGAGGCTCTTCAAAAAATACTACTCGCGACAAAAAAAGCCGACGAAGTAATCGAAGCGGCGCAAAACGAAGGAAAAGAGACTATCGCTTCGACATTATTGCGCGCTGAAACAGAAATCGCTTATTTTACTCACACGATTGATCAAAAAGCCATGGGAGAAGCCATGGAACTCGCCTCGACGACGGCTAACAGGCAAGCCACGCTCAGAGCACGCGCTGAAAGGCGGATCGAGGCAGCCGCGTCCCTTATTGTCGAAAGGATCGTGAATCTCTGATGTTGACAGTAAAAATGAAAAAGCTGCTGCTGGTGATCGCGCGCACGGATTTTGAAAATGTTTTGCGCGTCCTGATTGATATGAGTTGTGTAGAGGTAACTCCGCCCGGCGAGCTTCTTGGGTTCGATGTCAACAACACGGATAACCGGCTCGCTTTGGAAACGGCTGAACTCGGAATGTATGGCGCAAACATTGAGAATATACCGCTTCTTGGTACGCGAAAGGTATTGATTCTTACAGGTTGGATGCCCGCTCCGTCAGAACAGAGGCTCATTTCTTCGTTGTCGGAATATATTTGCGCATGGGAAATCGAAAACCCGTCGCCGGACGAAAATGAGGATATCCCCCTAAAACTCAGATGGCCAAAGCTTTTGAAAATATTCTTCAAGAATGCGGGAAAGCTGTTCAATCCCCTGGCAAGCGCCCGCGCTTCCAGTGATCGCGATCAGAAAACTGAGGAACCGAAGGGAGATGGTTGATATTCTTATAGGTTTGGATAAAATTCTGGAACATATAAAAAATGAAGCCGACGCGGAATGTGATGAAATTTCGCGCAAGGCCTCCAACAAGCGCGAGCAGATCCGTAAAGACTATGCTCATCTTGAGCAAGATGAGTATTGGAAGTACATCAACTCGGGTACAAAAGAAACTGAACTGAGGCAAGAGCAACTGAAGAATTTAGCCGCAATGGAAGCAAAAAAAAAGCTGCTGGCTACTCAGCAGGAAATGGTCGACGCAGCATTTGCCCTCGCGGCGGATAAGCTACGCGAACTTCCAAAGAGTGATTACACCGCGCTTTGCAAGAGGCTGAATACTAAAGCGAGCGCAACTCCAGAAGAAATAGTCGAACGATACAGAGGAGAACTATCTCAAGTAGTTCTTTCCGCCCTGTTTGATTGATTCACGCCTTATCGCAAAAGGGCTGCTCCGGCAGCCCTTTGACATTATAAATATTATGTAATAGCGACGCGTGTCTAACGTTTCTCTCTTAAGCTAAATGCCCAACGCGTGGTTGTTTCAACCTCCGCGAGGCCTTCTGTCCAAGTCTGATAATCACTTTCGCGAAGATCGTTTTTCGCGGTAACATCACAAGACTTGTCTCCGTAGCCCATGAAGAACACTAGATGGTAGCCGTACGCAGCCGACTTAATAAGCGAGTTATCTCCGTACTTTCTGACGGGATCGAAAAGCCAGTCTTCGATCTCGGTGACGAGGGTTCCCTTTTGGATGTCTTCGTAGAGGCCGCCTTCAGTGCTGTCGTCAGAATAATCGGACATCAACTCAAGGAGCATTTCCTCCGTCGCTCCGCCGGCGTTGAACAGACTTTGCACCTCATCCGCGCGTCCTTTCACCGCAATCTCCGCTTGCCGCAGAGCTTCAAGGTATTCAGGATCTTCCAAGCCTTCCTCGTAGATCGACGAATCGACGGTATCCATGAGTAAAAGGATTTGGCGCATCTTGACCGTTTGATAATCGTTTTTATCCCGTCTTATGAAGAAAATTACATATGTACCGCTGTACGCGTCAATAGTTCCGACATCTCCGGACACGCGCGCACCGTCTTTCAGCCACCCATCATATTCCATGTAGGTCAAATCCGATCCAGGAGTCTCCATTAGCGTCGAATCGCTATCACCGTAGTATATACTGTCGTATTCTTTGGCGGCATCAATAAAATCTTCCTCACTTTCGATACCGGACGCTATCAGCTCCGCCTGCTCCCTAGCCGCTTCCAGAGCCGCGGCGTTAGCCGCTTCGGTTTCTTCGTCAGTTTCAAACGTCTCTTCGACAGTTTCCTGAGCGACAAGGAATGTCCTGAAAATGAAATTATCGAAATTGTCCGCGTTCTCGGAATAATACGTAGCCAGTTGATCGGCGGTATATGTAAACGAATCGCTGATATACGTGCTATACGAAGACGCAAGCATGGCTCGTTCCAAAATTCTGCGCAAGGCGCGCTCATTAATATTGTTGCCAAAAATCTGCCGGAGATAGCTGTTAAGATTTGGGTATGCCGACCCATACATTTCAGCTTGTTCCTTATATGTCGAGATTTGGGTATCGATCTCTTCGGCAATATTGGCGGGCATTTCATATCCAGCGGCTTTCGCGGTGTCATATATCCGCGCGATCTCCGTCATGTTCTCAATAGCCATAGCCGAAAGATAGTCCTCCCAAGTCTCGCCCGTTTCCTCATTTTGGATTTGAGTTGACAGCGCGGCGTCGTTGGAAGGCAGGTATGAACTCGCCCCCTCTTCGCCGAGCATCGAGGTATAATAGTAGCTAAGTTGGTTTAGCGAATATACAAAATAGTAATCATACTCCGCCGCTGAAAAATCGACGTTTCCGATAGTAAGAGCCGGCAAAACGCGGCGTATAAGCGGTGAGTTTATGAACATAGCGGCGGAAAAAAATACCACCACAGCCAAAACGACGGACACCGCTACTATCCGCGTCTTTCTTCGGCTCTTGAGCTCTTTGTCAATCCGTGATTTCCGTCTGGTGGCTCCATCGAGCCTTTTTTCAAATGTGTCGCCCATAATGCAGTCATTCCTTTTTTATTCATGTTAAATAAAATACATAGCGTCCGTTATTATACTTTATAACAACGACATATGCAAGCAAAAAATAACCCCGCCGTACCGTGTAAGCCCATTTATAACCTGCACCGCGTGGCAGGTGGGTCGCCTCCTCCCACTTTCGCTGCTTCCAACATCCAAGCTACGTCGCGCGCAACCCGGGAGGCCTGCAATTCACCAGGAGAGATCAGCATCCCTTATTATAAATGTGGGTTTAAAAAGGCCTATCACGAGCAAAGCAGGGATTTTTATATAATACAGAGGTTTAGCTTTCTTCCGCATCCGAAAGACGCTCCAGAAAATGTGTGTAAACAGCGCTAAGCTCGTCTTCGTCGTCTACAGTGATCAGCGTTTCCTCGTTATCCATAACAACGACCTTCAGAATGACTATGCCGTAGTCCTCATCGTCTTCGTCCATGTCCGCCGGGAGAAAAGCCATATAAAACTCTCCGCCATGCTCAATGCTGTCCAGATGTTCCAGTTCCAGCTCATTCCCGTCGTCGTCCTGTACAGTAATAAAATCGTTACCGAATCCACCGTCCACAGCGCTAATCCCCCTTCTGTCGCAAAGCTGACCACCGCGACACCCGTACATAATACATTAACGATAAAAATAAATCAAGAATAATATAAAATTCTGCAATATCTTTATAAAATATGCTATAATAATAGACAGCTAAACGTAGGGGGTGTCGCTGTGACTGTGAAAACAAAAAGGATCGCGAAGAAAGTCGTGAAAACCGGCGCTTGGGCGCTTAGCGACATTTTCTTTCTCGCTTTAAAATCCATTGGAACGCTGTTGATGATACTATTAACGACAGGCGTGGTATTCACTTCTATTTTTCTTGTATATCTGAGAAACAACCTGACTACCGACCTCGATATCGACCCAAAGGAATTCTCGATGAGCCTATCGAGCGTAATATGCTGTATCGATCCTGATACGGGGCGAGAAACGGAACTTGTCACACTGCAAAGCTCTGAATTTCGAAGATGGGCGGATTACGACGAAATACCAGAGCATCTGATAAATGCCCTTGTATCCATAGAAGATCATCGTTTTTACACACACCATGGCGTCGACTGGTACCGCACGGCAGGCGCATTCATGAACATGTTCCTGAGCATGCGGGATACATTCGGCGGTTCGACGATTACTCAGCAGCTTATCAAAAACCTGACCCAGGAGGATGATATAACCGTTCAAAGAAAGCTGCTGGAGATTTTTAGGGCGCTGGAATATGAAAACAAATATGAAAAAAAGGATATTCTGGAATTATATCTCAATCTTGTCTATTTCGGTCATGGTTGTTACGGTATTGGGGCGGCAGCGCACTATTATTTCAATAAAGAAGTCTCAGAGCTAACGCTTCCGGAAAGCGCGACGATAATCGCGATAACAAACAATCCGTCAAGATTTAGCCCATACGCCAACCGTGAAGCAAATAACGAGAGAAAGGAAACTATTCTAGGCCGAATGTATCAGTTAGGGTACATTGCAACCGAGCAAGAATACAGAGAAGCACTCGACGAGCCGGTTAGTTTTCAACGTGGCGAAGACGAATCCTATGAACAGATTATTTATACATGGTTTGAGGAAGCGGTCATTAGGGACGTAATAAATGATCTCGTCAACGAAAAAGGTTATTCCGAGCAGGCGGCGAGAAGGATCCTCTATACCAGCGGTTTGAGAATAATTGCGACTATCGATCTAGATATGCAGGAGATAGTCGACAACGTATATCAAAACCCCGAATCGCTGCCGCGTGTCACAGGATCAGCCCAGCAATTGCAGTCCGGCATTATAATCGCCGACCCATACACCGGCGAAATTAAAGCTCTTTCCGGCAGCGTCGGCGTTAAGACGAGAAATATGCTGCTAAACCGTGCAACTATGACCCGTAGGCCGCCCGGTTCGTCCATCAAGCCGATATCTGCCTACGCGCCCGCCATGGACGATGGGATTCTGACTCCGGATACAAAGTATGACGACAGTGATTATGTGTCCTTGTCCGGAACAACATGGATGCCAAAAAACGCCGACCGTTCATACAGCGGGATCGTAACTGTAAGAAACGCCATCATCCGTTCGCTCAATACTATCCCAGCTGTTGTGGTTGACGAGCTTGGCGTATCCAGATCATTCCATTTTTTAAGAGACGAACTTGGCTTTAACTTACATCCTTCCGATGAAGCATACGCGCCGTTGGCTGCCGGACAGCTCACATATGGCGCTACTGTGCGGGAAATGGCGTCGGCGTTCACGATGTTCCCGAATGGCGGCGAGCGCGTACAGTTGCGTACATATTCAAAGGTTTACGACAATACGGGCGCCATCTTGCTTGACAACGCCAAAAAAGGTAATAGGGCGGTCAGTGCTTGGACTGCGTACTGGATGACTGACATGCTCCACGACGCCGCCACCAGAGGAACAGGCAGCTCGGCGAATTTGGGTAGCCATATGCCGACTGCGGGCAAAACAGGGACTTCGACAGACAGTAAGGACCGCTGGTTTGTGGGGTTCACACCATACTACGTCGCTGCGGTATGGACAGGATACGATACTCCAGCAACGATGAGATCAAGCGGGAATCCGGCTGCTCAGATTTGGAAGTCGATAATGGCGCCCATTCATGAAAATCTTGAAAAAAGGGACTTCAACGCTGCGCCTAGCGGCAGCAGACCCCATTCAGTAGAGGGCGTAGTGACAGCCAACTACATAATAAGGTGCGTCGACCCGTATGGAAGCATTCTATATGAAGAATCAAAACTATCTGTCATTGATAAAGAAGTCACTATAAACGCGCCGACTTTTGAGGGTTACGTCAGAATCAGCGAGCCTACGGCAACCCTTATGGTGACCAGCGACGAATCAAGGAACATCATTTTGTTCACTTATGAATCTGAAACACCAGAAGAGTCTGACGATCCGGACGAGTCTGACGATATTTACGATCCGGATGACCAGCATTACTGGGATTATCAGTATAGCCCGGATAATCAATATATACCAGATAATAATGATGATCGGCAAAACCCAAATAATAACGATAATCAAGATAATTCCGGGAATTCCGAAAACCAAGGCAACGAACCGACAGATTCCCAGACTGGTCAGGAAACTGATGAAGAACCATACAACCCGCCGTACGCGGCGCCCGATCCGGACCCCAATGGCTAACGCTCTTGTGCAAAGCTCGCTATAGTATTTTAGCGAGAAAACCTTGGAGCCTTTCGCTTTTCGGATGAGAAAACAGGTTTTCAGGGGTATTTTCCTCAACGATTTTACCCTCGTCCATAAACAAGACGCGGGTACCGACCTCTCTGGCAAATCCCATCTCATGCGTAACTACGACCATAGTCATACCGTCTTGCGCAAGTTGCTTTATTACATCAAGCACCTCGCCTACCATTTCCGGGTCGAGAGAGCTTGTAGGTTCGTCAAAAAGCATCACGTCTGGATCCATGCACAGAGCGCGAACGATGGCGACGCGCTGCTTCTGTCCGCCCGATAGTTGACTGGGATACGCGTCCGCCCTATCCGGCAGCCCAACGCGGTTAAGCAGAGACATAGCCTTTTCCTCTGCTTCCTCCTTCGTTTTCTTGAGCAGCGTTATCGGCGCGATAGTCATGTTCTTGAGCACCGTCATATTTGGGAAAAGATTAAAGTTCTGGAAAACCATGCCCATCTTTTGCCTGTGGACATTGATATTCGTTCCAGAGTCGGTGATGTCTACCCCCTCGAATGTGACTGTTCCGCCAGTTGGGATTTCAAGCAAGTTGAGGCAACGTAAAAAGGTGGACTTTCCGCTACCGGACGGTCCGATAATAACGACTACTTCACCTTTGTCCACCTTCGTCGTTATACCGTCAAGAGCTTTTATCACGCCCGAAAGATAATATTTCTCCAAACCATTTGTCTGGATAAGGACATCAGCGCTCACTTGCCCTAAGCCTCCTCTCCAGCTTGCCGACAAGCCATGTAATGAACATGACAAAGACAAGATAAATCAGAGCAACCGCAACAAGTGGGAAAAGCGCCTGATATGTGACTCCACGAATGATATTTGCGCCGCGTGTGAGGTCTGTGACGCCAACATATCCAGCTATCGCCGTTTCTTTTAGCAATACGATAAACTCGTTTGCCAAAGAAGGCAGAATGTTTTTAAGTGCTTGAGGCAACACGATAAAGCGCATGGTTTGAATATAATTGAAGCCCAAAGAGCGACCGGCTTCGGACTGTCCGGCGTCAACTGACATTATCCCGCCGCGTATGATCTCAGCGACGTACGCTCCGGAATTAATGCCGAACGCTATTATGCCGCATAGCATCTTGTTGGTGGATGTGGCCATAATCACAAAGAAGATGATCAATATCTGAACCATGACCGGCGTCCCGCGTATAACGGTCAGGTACACCTTGCATACGCCGTTGGCAACCTGGAACAGGTATTTCAACGGCCCTTTTTTCATTGTGGGTCCCACCTTGTCCCAAGACGACCGGACAGCCGCCACAACTACGCCTAGGACAATTCCCAAAATAAGGGCGAAAAAAGTGAGAATCAGCGTATTGCCAATGCCTTGCGTGATAAAACGCCATCTATCTTGGGCAACAAACGCCGTATTGAACTGAGAACTGAAGCTTTGCCATAAGTCAGACATACAGGGCATTCCCCTTTTAATCGGCGTTTATATACTTGTCGATAATACTCTGTACTGTTCCGTCGGCTATAAGTACACGCAGGGCGCTATCGATTTTTTCATACAATTCTGTTTCATTTTTATTCACTGCGATAGCATAGTCTTCCACTGTGTATTCCGTGTCAAGTATTTTAAGCCCCGGATTCTGGCTGACAAAAACCTTCGCTGGCTCGTTGTCGATTATTACGCAATCAATTTTCCCTGTATTTAAGGCCATCACTGCATCGGCGCCTTTTTGATAGCGTTCTATGACCGCGAGATCCTCGTCTTCAAGATCCCATGTCGCGTACAGGTCGCCGGTCGTCGACAACTGAACGCCGATCCTGTACTTCGCACCCTCATTGAAAAGATCATCATTGCTTGTAATCGGGCTGCCATCGGGGACGATTATTGCCTGGACGCCTTTCGCGTAGCTCGTTGTGAAATTAACTTGCTCCATGCGATCCTCAGTTACGGTAAGCCCAGCCATCGCCATATTGTATTTTCCAGTTTCAATAGACATCACTACAGAATCGAAGTCTATGTCCTCGATGCTTAGTTCCATACCCAACTTCTTCGCTATAGCTTCAGCGATTTCCGCGTCGATCCCAACGATCTTGCCATCTTGGTAGAACTCATATGGTGGGAAATCAGCGTTAGTCGCCATTGTGAGCGCTTCTTTCTTCACACAGCTCACCGCCACCGTAAATAGCAGAGAGAGCGCGAGAACTGCCATTAGTATTCTAATTGACTTTTTCATAGTTCATCCTCCGTATTCTTAATTTTTGCGTATCTATTTGGATACGCTGAGTAATTATACAGTTTTGTAGCTCCAATTACAAGCAAAATGTTATTATTTAGTGGATAGCCTGAGATATGAGTTAAAATTATTTTTCCAACTTTTGTGTTTTATAAGTTGACATTTATCACTTTTTATTGTAGATTTACCTAGTAATATAAATAACGAGGAGTATAAAAATGTTTGGGAATAAGAAAAAAAACACTATTGTAATCGCTTCACCGCTTGACGGAGACGTTACGCCTGTATCGCAATTAAGCGATCCCGTCTTCAGCGATGATGTTTTAGGACGTGGAATAGCGATCAAACCTAGTTCCGGCGACGTTCTTGCGCCTGCCGGCGCTACAATAAGCTTGATGTTCAATACCGGTCACGCTGTAAGTCTAATAACCGATGATGGCGTCGAGCTGCTCATTCACATTGGAATAGATACTGTGAAACTTAAAGGCCGCCACTTCAAGATTCATAAGAACAACAATGATCAAGTTAAGGCGGGAGATATTCTCATAGAGTTCGATATAGCTTCTATAATAGGCGAAGGCTATGATATTTCAACACCGGTAGTTATCTGCAATCCCGACGAGTATAAAAAAATCAGTTTTGCCCCCCAAGGCCCGATAAAAGCGGGAGAACCGCTGATTACACTTATGCCACAATGAAAAGAACAAAGATAGAGAAGGGATGCTTAAAAAATGCAAGAAATAAAGTACATCATTCAGGATGAATTGGGCATCCATGCCCGCCCGGCTGGCTTGTTAGTAAAAAAATGCACCGAGTTCCCGTGCGATATCCGCATCGGCAAACCCGGGAAAATGGTCGACGCAAAGCGTGTGATCGGCGTTATGGGTTTGGGGATGAAACATGGTGAAGAACTCTGCTTCACGTTCGACGGAGCGGACGAAGAAAAAGCGGCGATCGAAGTAGAGACTTTCTTGAGCGAGAATTTATAGAGGCTATGTTAACATACAAAACAATGATAATTGATTCGCCGGATATGATATGCTCATGCCCTGTTTTCAAGATCAATAACGCGCAATGGACCTGCAAAAGGAAACCTTCCGCGCAAGGACGTATGGCTTACATCCCCGGCCAAGGCTTATTTATCAGCATGAGCTGCGACGAAACAGATCCGCTTCGGACTGTATCAGAAAACATGGGACGGGTCTGCGGCGACAGCGCGCTCGAGGCATTTTTCGCGTTCCCTGACGCTGATGCGCCGCTTGACGGCGAAGGCTGCCCCAGCAACGACGGCTTATATTTTAATTTCGAGATAAACGCAAACGGCGCCCTTTACGCCAAAACCGGGCGAGGACGGAAAAACCGTTTCCCGCTGACAGCGGAAGAAATGATTGAAGCCTCACCGTCGGCTTGGGTAAGCCACGACGGGTGGGGCGCGGAGTTCCTGGTGCCGTCCGATCTTCTACTTCGCAGCGCTGGAATTGAAGAGCTTGATATCGGTAGTGTTTTTTTCTGCAACTTTTATAAAATATCAGAAAACCCCAATATCGAGCATTATTTTAGTTTCAGCCCCGTACAGAGTGATACTCCGAATTTCCATCTACCGCGTTATTTTGCCAAGTCAATTGTTGGAGGGAGACTATTATGATCATAAGCAACGGACTGGTATATGGCCAGGATTATACCTTTGGAAAGGCGGATATCGCCTTCGAAGGTTCGACAATTACCCAGATAGCGCCACCTGGCAGCCTGTTGGGAGATGGAGTCGACGCGGATGGCGCCTACGTACTTCCTGGATTCGTCGACATACATACTCACGGCTGCATGAACAGCGACTTTTGCGACGCGGACCCGTCCGGACTTGAAAAGATGCTTTCCTGCTACGGCAAAAGCGGGGTAACGAGCGTCGTACCGGCGACTATGGCTTATGGCGAGGAAGTTTTGACCGGCATCGTCAAAGCCGCGTTGCCGTATATTGACAAATATGGCTTTGGCGCCGCGCTACGCGGGATAAATATGGAAGGGCCGTTTCTGAACGTTGAAAAACGCGGAGCGCAAAACGCGGAGAATATTATAGCTCCGGATATAGGCATTTTCGATCGCTTATACGCGTTGTCAGGCGGGAGTATACGCCTTTTGGATATTGCCCCGGAAACCCCCGGCGCCATGGAACTTATTCGCCATGCATCCAGGAAATGTGCAGTGAGCATAGCCCATACTAGCGCGAATTACAACACCGCGATAATCGCTTTTGACGCAGGCGCCAGCCACGTGACGCATTTGTTTAACGCGATGCCTCCCTTTTACCACCGCGAACCTGGCGTAATCGGAGCGGCAGCCGATCTTGCGGCTTATGTTGAAATCATATCAGACGGAGTACATCTGCATCCATCTGTCGTACGCGCATCGTTTAAACTTTTTGGGGTTTCCAGGATATGCCTTGTAAGCGATTCCATGCGCGGCGCTGGCATGCCAAACGGTGAATATGACCTAGGGGGGCAACCGGTAATACTCAAAGACGGTCGCGCCAACCTTAAGCATGGCGGCGCCATCGCCGGAAGCGCCATGAATCTGGCGGACTGCTGCCGTAGCGCGGTGGATTTTGGTATTCCATTAGAGGACGCAATTCGGGCGTCTTCCACAAATCCGGCGAAAGCGGTCGGCCTCGACAGCAAAGTTGGCAGTCTGGAAGTCGGCAAAAACGCGGATATTTTAATATGGAACAATGATTTAAGCGCGCGCGCCGTCTTTTCCGGCGGCGAGCGTCTGTAAGGCGCATGGGAGTTAACGATATGTTGATTATTAAAAGCGAAAGTGTCTTTTCCGGTATAGCGATCGGCCCGTTGAGGTTCTTTAAAAAAGATCTTGCGGCTGTTTCGCATATAACGGTGTCTAATACCGAGGAAGAAGCGCGGCGTTTTGAAAGCGCTCGGGCGTTAGCTATTGAGCAGATAGGGGAATTATATAAAAAAGCGTTGAATGAAGCCGGAGAAAAAGCTGCGGCGCTCTTTGAAGTTCATCAAATGATGCTTGACGATCCAGACTTCTACGAGTCTGTTATAAGCATGATTCGTGAAAAGAGAACAAACGCCGAATATGCTGTAAGTATGGTGGCAAAGAATTTGTCCGAGGTTTTTTCGTCGATGGACGACGATTATATGAAAGAACGCGCAGCTGATATATTGGATATTTCGCAGCGCGTACAAAAGATGCTCAACCCCGAACGATACCAACCGTTTACAATGACAGTCCCTTCCATCGTGGCGGCAGACGATCTTGCGCCCAGCGAAACGGTGCAGCTCGACCGCAAGAAGATCCTGGGTTTTGTGATGTCAAAAGGCTCCTCTAACTCGCACATGTCCATACTGGCCCGATCGATGGGGATTCCCGCGATTATTGGCGCTGGGGACGAACTCAGCGAAGACCTGGAAGGGACGCTCGCCATATTGGACGGTTCCACCGGCACTGTCTATATCGACCCTGACGTCGTAACCATCGAAGTAATGCAGCGCAAACAGCGCGCAGCCCGCCAAAACATCGAGAGACTTGAAACATTAAAAGGCCAACCTAACGTTACGGTAGACGGTCAGAAAATCGATGTTTTCGCGAATGTACTCGATTTATCCGGCATCGACGCAGCTCTTAAAAACGACGCTGGAGGCATCGGTCTTTTTAGAAGCGAGTTTATATACATGGAAAGCCAGGATTATCCAACGGAAGAGGAGCAATTTGCGGTTTATAAACAAGCCGCCGAGCAAATGGGCGGCAGAAAAGTAATAATACGAACATTAGATATAGGCGCGGATAAACAGGCGCCATATTTCGACTTGCCTCAGGAGGAAAACCCGGCCTTAGGACTTCGCGCTATTAGAATTTGCCTCACGAGGCCGGAAATATTCAAGACGCAGCTTCGCGCCCTTTATCGAGCGTCAGCTTTCGGAAACATATCTATAATGCTACCGATGATCATTTCCCTCAAAGAAATCAAAGAAATCAGGCATATTGTCGAGGAAGTTAAGATCGAACTTAAGCATGTAAAAGCGATTTTTAATGAGGACGTTGAAATCGGCATCATGCTGGAAACTCCCGCTTCAATAATAATCAGCGACGAACTGGCGAAAGTGGTGGATTTCTTCAGCATTGGCACAAATGATCTCACGCAATACACTCTGGCGATCGACAGGCAAAATCGCCAACTTGAGCAGTTTTGCGACACTCACCATCCGGCAATATTGAAAATGATCGAGATGGCTACAATCGCCGCTCACAACGCGGGTATTTGGTGCGGCATTTGTGGCGAGCTGGCTGGGGACCTTTCCCTCACAGAAACGTTTTTACGTATTGGTATCGACGAATTGTCCGTGTCAGCCGGTATGGTTTTGCCACTAAGGGAAAAAATAAGGTCGATAGATTTAAAAGCCTAATCCAACTGAATCAATCCCTGGTTTTGTTCCTCCAATGCTGTTTGTCGCTGCCAAAGATACTTCGCCGTGAACTGTCTGGGATTTGGAACCGACTCGGTTGAAGGCGGTTCAAATGGGATCTCTCGCGCCAATGCCAAAAACTCCCGTTCAGAGATTTTTCGTACTCGGATCGGTTTTGCGATATGCCTCATGAGCCTGGTGAAATCGGTGATCAACACATCTTTAGGGGCGTTGCTTGGATAACCATTCGATATTAGCGAGATATTATGATCGAAAAATGGCGCCAACGACAAAACTCTGCCCGTATTACAATCTCGCAAGACTCCAAAGTTATTTTCATGTCTATCCATATTATAAATCAGCCCATCAAAGTAACACATAAGAACATATTTTTCCGCTACATCGGGATCAATAGCCAACAACGTCACAAATATCTTGATATAATCGGATGAATCTCCAATAATGCCAACTGCGGGCTCAAAATCAACATGGGCGTTATCCGTGAAGTCACGGCTCTTGATGTAGTCGCCTGACGATTGATACTGAGCCATAGGGAACGCTAAGAGTTTGCCAACACGAAAAGCCAGGAGTTCAGAAAATAGCTCTTCCTGTTTGCCCGCCTTATACATCCACCATTCACCATTTTCAAGCCGCCAGCACTTCTCAAAACTTCCTGTGTTGGTTACTTCAGGAGTCCGGCTTGGCGGCTGGTCAAAAGAATTGACATCGCCAGTTAAAGCCAGCTTGTCAAAAAGGTTCATTTTAAATCGGATGTCCTTATATTGCAAAGTAGTGTTGGTAATTGGCTTTACCCAATAATTATCTGTAATAGTAGCGGCATTGACAGAAAGAACTGTTGTTAAGTCGTCTTTGTGTTCTAGCCTCAAAGCGCGTTTAAGGAGACGTGAATGAGTCCGATGCCCGTCTATGGCTCTTGATTCCAGCCAAGTCCGCGCGTCGCCGGTACGTTTCAAAAAAAGAGGAAGCCGTTCCGGTATAATTGGCGTGACATGCCCGTCCATAATTTTCGCTATCGCCGTATCTCCAGATAAAAGAAGTAAATCCAACATGCTGATGCCCCTCCCCGTTTGACGCTGTCTCCGCCACCTTTTATTCACATTGTACGGTATCGTATCACATAGGGCGGAAACAATCAACGTATACCGTTCATTTATCGTTGACATTATATCACCATGGTGATATAATAGTTGTGAAACGAGGGAATACTAAATGTCTGAAATAATTACTCTTTATCACGGCTCGACAAAAATCATAGAAAGGCCGGAATACGGAAAAGGAAACGCGCGCAATGATTACGGTCTTGGTTTTTATTGTTCGGAAGATTTGGAATTGGCGAAGGAATGGGCCTGTGGAAGCCGAATAGGCGGATTTGCCAATATCTATTCGCTGGATATTTTTGGCCTCTCCGTATTAGAGTTGACCGATCCGCAATACGGTATCCTCGACTGGCTGGCAATATTAGTGAATAATCGCGCGTTCGATATTACAAGTCAGATAGCAGCCGAAGCAAAGGATTATCTGACCGAATATTTTCTGCCGGATACCGGCGCGTTTGATGCAATAAGAGGTTATCGCGCCGATGACTCCTATTTTACTTTTGCTATGGACTTTTTAAGCAATACGATTTCACTGCGCCAGCTTAATCGCGCTATGGCGTTGGGTTCGTTGGGAAAACAGTTTATGCTAAAGAGCAAAAAATCTTTTAATTCAATACAGTTTATCCGAAACGAACCGGCTGATGGCGAAATATATTTCGCAAAAAGGCAAAAACGCGATAGACAAGCGCGTGAACAATATTTAAAACGGGAGCGTAGAACAATCCAGTTGCGGGATGATATATTTATGCTAGATATTCTCAGGGAGGAGATGAAGCAAGGCGATGCGCGCTTACATGGAGGCATACCTGAATAATGCAGTGAATAAATTTGGAAATATGATGGATTACGCCGTAAATGATTGTGAACTTGACGGCGACCAATATTTAAGTATGTTTGTTTCATCCGGTTTGGCACAGCAATTTGAACGTGGCAATCCAAAAGTGATTGCCGGTATGAGCGGCATCGATACAGCAACGCAAGCCATCCGTATCGTTACCGGACGACCGCCGGCCGCCAAACCCGCGCAGCTTGACTACCGAACTGCTGAATTTTGGGCTGGATGGGCGTTGGCGCAATATCAATGGTATACCGCGCAGAGTTTCTCTTCAATTTTACGTGTCCTGCCGTTCAACAATATCGTAGCTTTGTACCCTGCCTTGCACGAGGCGGATATTACGAAGTTTTATGCTGTTGCGGACGAAATATACTTCCGCGAATGCCCGTTGACAAACTTAAAACGCATCCGTGAAGTTTCTGGATTGTCACAGTCGCAGCTGGCAGCTCAAGCAGAGGTATCTTTGCGTTCAATCCAGATGTATGAGCAACGTAATAAGGATATCAATAAAGCGCATGCAATTACTCTGGCAAAAATCTCCCGCGCTTTAGGCTGCGAGGTAGAGGATTTATTGGAAAGAGAAACGATAGGGGGTACATCGAAGTGAGATGACGCTTATGCTCCCATTCACATCCCGTACACCCGCTCTGGTGAGAGCAACTGTATGCCATTGTCCTTCAGCGCCTTTTCGGCGACGGCGTTATCGTTTACACGAATTATGACATACGCCATATCATGGCTGTGCGCTACGAAAGCGTACGCGTATTCTACGTCGGCGCCGGCATCCGCCAGAATCCGCAGGACACTGGAAAGCCCGCCTGGCTTGTCGCTGACTGCGATAGGCAGCACTTCGCTCGACCTCACGAGATATCCTTCTTCCTGCAATACTTCCAGCGCTTTGCCCGGCTTATCCACAATCACCCTCAAAATCCCAAAATCAGCCGTATCAGCCAGCGACAAGGCGCGCAAGTCGATTTTGGCTTCGCGCAGCGTCTCCAGCGCCTCGACCAGTTTGCCGGGTTTGTTTTCCAAAAATATAGATAATTGCTCAATAGTCATGAAATGTAGCCAATCCTTTCTCTGAAAAGCGCAAAACGGCAATCAAGCTTGTTGCGCTTATTTTTTCCTTTAACCACCGCGCAGAAATAAACTTCACATCTCGCCTTTATTTGTTACTGTTCAGTTGGCATCCAAAAACACAGGTTAGTTACAGGCAACGCACTGGTACAGCGTTGAAAACTTGTATGATTGTCCAAAACTTGTGTGCGGAGCCTGTAACTATTGCGAGTTTTTGGACACCCTCTGAACAGTTACTGTCTTTTCGCAACCTGGCAGTAATCTTGTAAACCTTATTCCTGCGCGTCTTTTTTTGTCCATCGCTTTATAGCGTTATATCTTCCGGTTATCTATAATCCGGACAGCTTTGCCTTCACTTCGCGCTATCGACTTAGGCGCGACGAGCGTAACTTTCGCCGATATGCCAAGCATGTTCTTTAGCTTCTCGCGCAGTTCCCTCTCGCGGCCTTCGACGCCCTTCACCATATCGGAGAACATTTCAGGCGTCAACTCTACGCGAACCTCGAGGGTATCGGCATGCTTGACCCTGTCTATGACAAGTTGGTAATTTGCCGACAGCCCATATTCGATCAATACTGTTTCTATCTGCGACGGGAAAACATTCACCCCTCTGATGATGAGCATGTCGTCGCTACGCCCCATTAAGCGTGACATTTTAACAAGCGTCCTACCACATGAGCACTCGCTTCGACTCAATACGCAAATGTCACGTGTCCTATAGCGGATGAGCGGGAACGCCTGTTTTGTGATACACGTAAAGACGATCTCCCCTTTTTCTCCATCTTTTAAAACCTCACCAGTGTTTGGGTCTATGACTTCCGCTATAAAATGATCCTCGTTTATGTGCATACCCGTCTGCTCAGAACACTCGAACGACACGCCAGGGCCGGTGATCTCAGTCAGCCCGTAGATGTCGTATGCCTTTATGCCAAGCTTTTTCTCAAGGCGTGCGCGCATTTCCCCGCTCCACGCTTCGGCGCCGAAAATCCCGGCTTTGAGCTTTATCTTGTCCCGCAGTCCCGACTCCTCTATCGTCTCCGCAAGGAATTCCGCGTACGAAGGCGTACAACACAGGATCGTCGCTTCCAGGTCGCTCATAAACTGTAACTGCCTGTCCGTAAAACCGGACGACATCGGCAGCGTAAGGCTCCCTAGCTTATGGGATCCGCCATTGAGTCCCGGTCCACCTGTGAACAAGCCGTACCCGTACGCCACCTGGACGACGTCTTGTTTTGTGCCGCCCGCCGCAACAATCGCTCTAGCGCAACAATCCTCCCACAGGTCTATATCGTGCTGCGTATAAAAAGCTACCACGCGCCTGCCGGTCGTGCCGCTCGTCGACTGTATACGCACAGCGTCTTCGAGCGGGACCGCCAGCATCCCGTATGGGTAAGCTTCCCGCAAATCATCTTTTGTCAGGAACGGGAGCTTACTCAAATCGGCGATGGTCTCGATATCGTTCGGCGTCACGCCTTTTTGATCCATCAGATTTCTATAGTACGGCACATTCTTATACACACGCCTAACTTGGCTGGAAAGTCGCTGGTTTTGCAGCTTGATCATGTCCTCCCGGGGCATCTGTTCAATTTCTGGTTGATAATAATTCCGCACTTATGGTTATCCTTTCTATTAATTGTCTAATGCTAATTGTTAACTGTTAACTGTTAATTGTTAATTGCCTAAGCCTGCTTCGAAGGCGCGACGGTTAAGCTCCAGGTACTTAGGCGGTACTGTTTCCTCCAGCGCCTTCATCCACGTTTCTTTTGGAAATGGAAAGTACTTCGATAGCCTACCCATCATGACAATGTTGACTGACTTAGACGACCCCGCCTCATCAGCAAGGGTGAGCGCGTCGAAAGCATCTACCTTCGCTCCCGCGCTTTTCATTTTTTCCACAAGATTTTCAGGGTATGTGACGGCTCCTGTAATAACAGGTATTGGGTCGATCTGCTGGGTATTGGTCACTATCTGTCCGTTTGGTGCGAGGTGGCTCAGCCAACGCGCGGCTTCGAGCAGTTCGAACGATACTATGATATCCGCCTGTCCTTCGTCAACAATCGGCGAATAGACCTTGTCGCCATAGCGGACATAAGTGACGACAGCGCCTCCTCGCTGGCTCATACCGTGGACTTCGGAGACTTTAGCGTCGTAGCCCTCGTTGAGCAGGACGTTACCAACCAGTTTGCTGGCAAGCAGACTCCCCTGCCCGCCGACCCCGACGATCATAATATTACGAGTTTTCATGCCTTACCCCTCTCTCGCGGTTTTTACAAACGCGCCGAATTTGCACAGTTGCGAGCATAAATCGCATCCGACGCACAGCGTCTGATTTATGTCAGCCTTTTTGTCTTTTATGCTGATCGCTGGACAACCAAGTCTCATACAGATTTTACATCCAGTGCATTTTTCCTTGTCCACCGTCAGCGGCGGCTTTGTTTTTGTTGTTTTCAGAAGTGCGCAAGGTCTCCTGGCGATGATAACCGACGGCCCGGACGCCGCCATTTCTTCTTTCACGGCTTCTTCACACGCTTTGAGGTCGTACGGGTCGACTACCCGAACGCGTTTTATACCAATCGCCTCGCACAGTGCTTCAAGGTCTATCTTTCCGGCAGGCTCGCCCTTGATATTATAGCCTGTCGTTGGGTTGTCCTGGTGACCGGTCATCCCGGTCGTCGAATTATCCAATATTATGACCGTCGAATCCGATCCGTTATACGCGATATCGATCAGGCCGCCTACGCCCATGTGGATAAAAGTCGAGTCGCCGACGACACAGACGCAGTTTTTGCCGCCCGCGCGCGCAAATCCGTGCAAACTGGATATGGATGCACCCATGCATATTGTCGAGTCCATCGCCGAAAGCGGCGGGGTCGAACCTAGCGTGTAGCAGCCGATATCTCCAAGCACAGTTGCCTTTAGCTTTGAAAGTGTATAGAACAAACCCCTGTGCGAGCAGCCCGCGCACATTACGGGCGGACGTTGTGGCACCGCTTCTTCGAGCTGTGGCTTTTGTATGTCCGGCGCACCCAGCTTTTCAGCCACGAGGTTTTGCGAAAACTCCCCCTCAAGCGGGAAAATATCCTTACCCGTGACCGCAAGACCAATCTTTTTACAGTGATCTTCTATGATGCTGTCTAGTTCCTCGACTACGACAAGTTTTTTGACTTTCGACGCGAAATCAATAATGAGTTTTTCCGGCAGCGGGTGTACCATACCCAGCTTAAGTACGCTCACGCTGTCTCCAAAAGCTTCTTTTACGTATTGGTACGCCGTGCCGGATGTAACGACGCCAATTTCGGTTCCGCCCATTTCGACGCGGTTGAGCGGCGTCTCCTCCGCCATATCCACCAAATCGCGCATCCTGCTCTCCAGTATCGGATGGCGCGCTCTGGCAAATCCCGGCATCATAACATATTTCGGCGCATTCTTCACGTATTCTTTGGTCGGTTGCTCTTTGCGTTCGGACAACTCGACGATGCTCTGTGAGTGAGCTATGCGCGTACACATACGTATCAGTACAGGCGTGTCGTATTTTTCAGACAGTTCGTACGCGATCTTCGCGAACTGCAAGCACTCTGACGAGTCAGCCGGCTCAAGCATTGGGAGCTTAGCCGCCCTTGCGTAATGGCGAGAGTCCTGTTCGTTCTGCGACGAGTGCATGCCCGGGTCGTCGGCGACAGCTATGACCATCCCCGCGTTGACGCCGGTATATGAAAGGGTAAACAGCGGGTCGGCAGCGACATTCAAGCCAACGTGTTTCATTCCTGTGAAACTCCGTTTTCCGGCAAGCGACGCGCCAAAGGCTACCTCCATAGCCACTTTTTCGTTGGTCGCCCATTCAGAGTAGATTTCATCGTATTCCGATATGCTTTGCGTAATCTCTGTACTGGGCGTCCCCGGATAACTTGACGCGACTTGGCACCCCGCCTCATAGAGGCCTCGGGCGACAGCCGCGTTTCCTAGCATTAATGTTTTCACTGAAGTATCCCCACATTCAATTTGAGTTGATAACGTGGGCGCAGATTCCGCCCACGTTACGTTCTTTACTTATATCCCGCATTTTAACACACCGATATTTGACCTGTCAATTCAAGTTTTTTTGTGTAAAGGTGACATTCAAGAAGTTAATTTACGGCTTTTTAATCCCTAGGTTTACAAGGAAACCAACTGCGGCGCCCGCCGCTAATATAATGAACGCCGTTCTGAATTCGCCTGTCGCCGCCTTGATGCTTCCCGCAAGTGTCGCTGCGAACGGCGCAGGGATGAGGATCAGGTTCAAAATGCTGAAATTGAGCGGGAAATTCTTCGGTCCATAGAACTCAGCTGCGAACACGCTGCCTGTAGTCGGCGCGAAGCCGTATGAAAAAACGCAAAGGCAAACGCCGATTATCCCAACGATCATTGAAAGCGTACTTACCTGCTGACCGCTGATCGATAGAGCCAGCACAACTGTGAGCGGCGCGAGGATCGAGACAGCGGAGCTAATAAATTGTGTTTTTCTTATGCCAAGGTTGTCGAACAGCCATCCGGACGTAAGCCTCCCAAGGCCGTTGAATATGCCGAGCAACCCTACCGCCATTACAGCGAAGCTTTCCTTAGCGCCGACGTCGATTATTATGTCTTTAGCTACGCCGAGCGCCGCGCTACCGGATGCAGCTACCAACGTGATGAATATGAACGCCAGAATAAACGACGGGCGCTTTATCATCTCAAGCGCGGTATAGTCCTTGATAGCTTCGCTTTTTTGCTTCTTCTTTGACGCTTTCGGAGCCGGGAACACAGTTCCTTGCGGCGGCGGCTTTACTAAAAACGCTGCAGCGAGCAGTATGACGCCAATCGCAATCGCGAGTATAATATAAGTAGTCTTCCAGCCGATTGACGCCGCCTTGCCCAAAGCATCGGCCAAATTCCCTATTACCAACAGACTCAATCCGAAGCCCATCAGCAATATGCCGGAGCACAATCCCTTTTTATCGGGGAACCACGCGTTTGTCGCCGATATAACAGTGTTGTACGCAAACCCGATGCCTGTACCGGCAAGTATGCCATACGCGAGATATAACACCACTATGCTACCGCCACCGCCGATTATAAACGACGTGATAAAGAACCCGGCGAACAGCAACGCCGCGCTAACTATCAGTCGGAACATCGCGGAAGTCTTTTTTGAGATGAGTCCTGAGAAAAACCCGCCGAGGCAGAAGAATATTATCGTGAGCGTATAGTTGAGCGCAAGCTGACCGCTGTCCCACATGCTTACAAACGGCGCTTTTATTATGGACCACGCGTAGATGATCCCGGCAAATAGCAGAATTACTACTCCTATGACAAGCTTGGGCCAACGTACTAGTTTATTGTTTTCCATAATTATGACCTTTCCTTTCTTTATTTATATATGGTTAATGATACAACGTTAAATTTTAGCCGGATGAGGCGTCAAGCGTCGCCGGAAACGCGGCTAGACCGCATTGCGCCGCGTTATCCTTTGCTCTGAGTATCTACTATAGAATCCGCACCGTACATGCGCCTTAGTTTCGGTTTTTCTATTTTCCCCGTAGCGTTGCGCGGAACATCAGCGAAAATTAGTTTTAACGGGCGCTTGTAGCGCGGTAGGCTGTGGCAAAACTGATTTATGCTGTCCTCAGTGCATGTATGCCCCTTCTTTATCTCGATTATCGCCGCTGATATTTCGCCCAGACGCTTGTCCGGCAGGCCGATGACAGCGACGTCCTTGATGTCGGGGTGGGCCGAAAGGAAATTCTCTATCTGCACGGGATATATGTTCTCGCCGCCTGTTATTATCACGTCTTTTTTCCTATCNACAAGGAATATGAACCCATCTTCGTCCTCTTGGGCCATATCGCCTGTAAACAGCCATCCATCCTTGAGNACTTCGCTTGTAGCTTTCGGATCGTTATAGTAACANTCCATCANGCCCGGGCCCTTAACNCAAAGCTCGCCGACGCTGCCTTTTTCGACTATCTCACCCTTCTCGTCTACTATCTTCGTTTCCCAACCATATCCGGCGACGCCTATCGCCCCGACTTTATGGGTATTTTCGATGCCAAGGTGTACGCATCCCGGCCCGATCGACTCGCTNAAACCATAGTTCGTGTCATATTCATGAGTCGGGAAATAGTCNAGCCANCGCTTTACGAGGCTTTGCGGAACCGGTTGCGCCCCAATGTGCATGAGCCTCCACTGGCTAAGCTCGTAATCCTCTAGTTTTTCTTCGCCGCTGTCAAGCGCATGCAGTATATCCTGAGCCCATGGCACAAGCAGCCAAACTATCGTGCACTTCTCTTTTGAGACCGCGTCGAGTATCTGTTTTGGTTCGATCCCTTTGAGCAGCACAGATTTCGCGCCGACGAGAAAACTGCCGAACCAGTGCATTTTCGCTCCCGTGTGATACAGCGGAGGGATACACAGGAAGATGTCGTCCCTTGTCTGCCCGTGGTGCGCTTGCTCTACCGCACATGAGTGCATAAGGCTCCTATGTTTGTGCAAAATAGCTTTCGGGAAACCTGTCGTGCCGGAGGAGAAGTAGATGGCGCCTAAATCGTCGTCGTTTAGCTTAATGTCGGGCGACGTGCTGGAGCAATCGGCGGTAAGTTCGGTATAATCCTCGGCGAATGCCGGGCACTCCCCTTCGCCATAGAATAAAAGCATCCTGTTTTTATTGATGAATTGGGCGATTTCCTCGACGCGCCCGATGAATTCAGTCCCAAACAGCAATACGTCCGCTTCCGCGAGTTTTACGCAGTATTCGATTTCGTCCGCCGCGTATCTGAAATTCAGCGGAACAGCCAGCGCGCCGGTTTTCAACACGCCAAAGTAAATCGGCAGCCACTCAAGGCAGTTCATAAGCAGGATCGCTACCTTGTTTCCTTTTTTTATCCCTCTGCTCAACAGGAAGTTGGCGAACCGGTTTGCTTTTTCATTAAAAATATTCCATGTGATTTCGCGGCGGTAGTAGGGCGCGAGCGTGGGTTCGATCAAATTATACTCTTTCCATGTTACCCTCTTGGTATCTTTCCTGTTAGGGTTGATCTCGACAAGGCAAACGTCGTTCCCGTAGAGTTCGCAGTTCTTTTCAAGTATTTCCGTTATTGGCATGGTATCTCCTCCTGTGTTGTAATTTTTGTGTATGCTTTTGGTGCGCTTTAACGCTTTAAAGTCCTGCATCCCTAAAGCATACATGCATTCTAGCGGAAACCTAACCGCTTGTCAATAGTTTTTTGCCAATTTTAGGTTAGTATTTTTGAGTACTATGTAAGTTTAGCAATCGTGAATAAAATGTTGAGATATTTTGCAATATGTGTTAGGATTGCCAAAGGGCGTCTTTCTTGAAAGCCTAATGAAAGTTATAAGCCGTGCTATGAGTATAAATGCAAACTTCACATTAGAAAAATGGAGGTCGAAAATGAATAGAATCAAAGCGTCAAAACTACTTAACGCCACCAAGTCGTTTTTCGTTGTCCGCGCTATCGTCTATCTGATTATCACTCTGATTATGCTTGTGGTCAGCATCCTAACCGCGATCCTGTGTATCAATCTATTAGTAAACGAAAAAGCTTTTATCGCCATTGTTATAGCAATAATCGTATTCGGCGGTCTGCTCGGATTCCTTGCTTTCGCGAAACGTTATTGCTTGTATATGATCAAGGCAGCGCATATTTCCGCGATAACCGAATATATCAAGACCGGCCAGATCCCAGTAACTGAAAAAGGCTATAGCGGCGTTCTTTCCTACGGTAAAGAGATCGTCACAAAGAACTTTGGGGCAGCAAACATCGCTTTTGCCGCTGACACATTAATCGCGGGCGCTACCAGACAGATCATGCGTTGGCTCAATAAAGCTGAAAATCTTCTTTCCTTCATACCTGGAGCAAGCGTGGTGTTCGGTTTTGTCAATATGGTACTCTCAGTGGCGCTCAACTATATCGATGAAGCCGTGTTGAGCTTCGTATTTTTCTACAAAGAAGAGAAAAACGGGTTTAAGAAGGTTTGTGACGGCTTGGTGTATTATGCGCAAAGCTGGAAAGGAATGCTGAAAAGCGCGTTTAAGGTCGGAATACTGATTTGGCTATTCAGAATAGCTTCATACCTGCTTTTCTTCTTTATCGTCACCAGTATTGTCACCAGTACTGGCGGTATAATCGCCGGTCTCCTTGTTGCGTTCGTATTGTTGTACGCGCTTGAGAACATCCTAGTGGAACCCTTCGCTACTTGCGTCATGGTCAACGACTACCACAAAGCCATCGCGGGGCAACCGTTGAAGCACGATATGTACAATACGCTCTGCAAGGTTTCAGCAAAGTTCAAGTCACTATTCACGAAAGCCTCTGATGCGTTTACGGATTCAGCGTCGCAGCCGGATTATGCCTATGCATACGCAGGCGCGCCTCAATATGCGTCTCCGCCACCTCCTCCGCCACCTCCTCCGCCACCTCCTCCGCCACCATACGCGTCGGTGCCACCCACCCCTCCCCAATATGCGCCGTCTGCGACTCCTCCTCCGCCATATGTGCCGCCGTCGCAATATGCACCACAGCCCCCTGCTCCTCCTCCATATGCGCCGCCGCCACCTCCTCCATATGCGCCGCCGCCTGAAACAGCTCCTCCAGTAGCGCCTCCGCCAGCACAAGGTGGCTATGGAAACCCTGTGACATACTGTGGCAAATGCGGGGCGCAAATCCAACCCGGTGCCGGATTCTGCGGTCACTGTGGATATCAAATGTCATAAGAAGACGCTAAGGTCATCCGATAGGGACACCTTTACAGGTCCAAAATATTGATGAGGTTGTAACCGATGAATATTCTGATCAAAGATATACTTGCCTTGTTACCTGACGGCGTTGAGGTTTGCTCTGTGTTTATCTCTAACGGTATTATCACGTCTGTTTCGGCGGTGCCGGAAGGTTTCGTCGCTGACAAGACTATTCACGGTGCCGGGAAAATGCTTATACCGGGTTTCGTCAACGCTCATACTCATGCCTCTATGGCGATTTTTCGGAACTGCGCTGATGATTTGCCGTTTAACGACTGGCTGTTCGGTCGAATTATACCGCTTGAAGACAAGCTTACTGCCGAAGACTGTTATTGGGGCATGATGCTTTCAATTATGGAAATGCTCCGCTGCGGGACTACTGCCTTTATTGATATGTACTATTATATTGACGCGCTGGCTCAAGCAGTAGAGGATACCGGAATACGCGCCGTGTTATCGCGGGGACTTATGGGCGGCGCTGACGACCCTGCAGGGGGCGAGCAGCGTCTGCGCGAAGCTCTCGACTCGATTGAAAAGCTGAAAAACTGCGGCAACATCACATCCATGATCGCGCCACACGCGCCGTACACTTGCGACGAAGGGTATCAACGCGAAATCGCGGCGGAAGCAAAACGGCAAGGGCTCGCCATAAACACACACCTATCCGAAAGCATCGACGAAATCAAAACAATACGCGAAAAATACAACTGCTCGCCAATTGAGTTATTCGACAAAAACGGACTACTATCCGATACCACCGTCGCCGCGCATTGCGTTCACGTCAGCGACAGCGACATCGACATATTGGCCAGGCGCGGCGTCTGCGTCGCGACAAACCCAATCAGCAACCTCAAGCTTGCCAACGGCGTAGCTCCTGTCCCTAAAATGCTTAAAGCGGGTGTTAAGGTTGCGCTTGGCACTGATGGCGCCGCAAGCAACAATTCCCTCAACATGTTTCGCGAGCTATCGGCGCTGACGCTGATCCACAAGGGGGTAAACCACGATCCTCAGGCTATAAGCGCACGCGAGGGGTTTGCTATCGCTACCAAAAACGGCGCGATGGCAATAGGACGTAGCGACATTGGCGAGATACGGCAAGGCAATGTGGCGGACCTGGCGGTTCTTAGCCTTGACTACCCGAATATGCAGCCCATAAACGACCCGGTAGCTGCCTTAGCGTATTCCGCGAACGGGAGCGAGGTCGAGACAGTCATCGTCGGTGGCAAAGTACTCATGGAAAACAGGGAATTTCTCACGATCGACGCCAGGAGAGTCGCGTTTGAGGTCGCCAGGATATGCGAAAGGATCGGTACAAGATGAACGTTAAGGCAATCAATACGAATGCGGTTCGCAATATAAGCCTCGCGCCCTCGGGCGAGAAAAAAATCGCCTGGGCTTGGCGGAATATGCCGCTCCTTCGCTCGATAAGGGCTGATTTTGAAAAGACCAGGCCCTTTGACGGCGTCAAGATCACCCTGTCTGTCCACATGGAAGCTAAAACCGCCTGCCTATGCCGAACGTTTGCTGCCGGTGGCGCCAAGATGAGCGCAACAGGCTGCAACCCTTTGTCTACGCAGGACGATGTGGCAGCCGCGCTTGCAGCGGGCGGTATGTCCGTTTTCGCATGGCGCGGCGCTACGCCTGAAGAATATGAGCGGCATTTAGCTATGGCGCTGGATCATGCGCCTAATATAATAATCGACGACGGCGGCGACCTTGTCAGCATGACGCATACGAAGCTTCGGCACCTTATTCCCGGCATATATGGCGGCTGCGAGGAAACGACGACTGGTATAATGCGTCTTCTATCTATGGCTGCCGATAACACTCTAAAATTCCCGATGATTGCCGTCAACAACGCGCGGTGTAAATACCTATTCGACAATAGATATGGAACCGGACAGTCGGTTTGGGACGGCATTAATCGATCGACGAACCTAATCGTCGCGGGAAAGAACGTTGTCGTCGCGGGCTATGGCTGGTGCGGCAAAGGTATCTCAATGCGCGCGCGAGGATTCGGTGCTAAGGTCATCGTCACTGAAATAGATCCGATCAAGGCGCTTGAAGCTATGATGGACGGTTTCTCGGTCATGACTATGGACGAGGCTGCCGGGGTAGGCGATCTTTTTATAACCTCGACAGGCTGCGCCGATGTCATAACCGAGAGGCATTTTAATAGAATAAGAGACGGCGCGGTGCTATGCAACGCAGGCCACTTCAATGTCGAAGTCGATGTCGCTTGGTTGGACAATAACGCGGAGAAACAGGAGCAGAAACCGGGTATCATGGGATACACGTTGAAAAATGGGAAAACACTGTTCGTCCTCGCTGAGGGGCGGCTTGTAAACCTTGCTTCAGGCGACGGGCATCCCATCGAGATCATGGATATGAGTTTCGCCATACAAGCGCTCTCGGCGGCGTATTTGGCTCAAAACTACGGTAACCTGGCTCCACGCGTCATTCCCGTCCCGAAAGATATCGATGACGAAGTTGCGCGAAAAAAGCTCGGGTCATGCGGGCTTACGATAGACGCTCTAACGGCGGAGCAGGCGCAGTACCTGCTCAATTGGAGTATGTAATGACCCATTATTTGCTTAGGAGCGCGCGATGAAAAAAATAATGCTGGTCTTCGGTACCAGACCTGAAGCTATCAAAATGTGTCCGCTCGTCCTTGAGGCAAGGAGTCGGGACTGTTTCGAAACGATCGTGTGCGTCACTGGGCAACATCGCGAGATGCTCGATTCCGTGTTGCAAGCGTTCCATGTCACCCCCGACCATGACCTGTCAATTATGGACAGCGAACAGACGCTATATGATATTTCGCAAAAGGTCGTGACTGGCATCCGGCGTGTTATTGAGAGCGAAAAACCGGACATCACGCTTGTCCACGGAGATACCACGACCACGTTCGCGGCGGCTGTGTCATGCTTCTATTCGGGAGTACCTGTCGGTCATGTCGAAGCGGGTTTGCGTACTTATAACATACGCTCCCCCTATCCCGAAGAGTTCAACCGTCAAGCGGTCGACGCCATTGCGGATTTATGCTTCGCCCCAACCGAAACCTCCAGGGAAAACCTTCTTCGCGAAGGCAAGCGTCCGGATACCATCTTTGTCACCGGAAATACCGGTATCGATGCGCTCAGGACCACTGTTCGCGACGATTTTAAGCACCCCGATCTCGACTGGGCTTCGGATTCGCGGCTTGTCATCCTCACGGCTCACAGACGTGAAAACCTCGGTAATCCAATGCGGCGTATCTTTTCCGCGATTCGGCGGGTCGTGGACGAACACCCGGACCTAAAAGTTATTTACCCCGTACATCTCAATCCTGCGGTCGCGGAGGCTGCGGACGGCGCGTTCGCGGGTCATCCACGCATACGGCTCAGAGCGCCGCTGGATGTGCTGTCTTTCCACAATTTCATTGCCCGCTCTTACCTTATACTAACAGACAGCGGCGGAATCCAGGAAGAGGCACCGTCGCTTGGGAAACCGGTACTCGTGCTTAGGGATACAACAGAACGTCCTGAAGGTGTGGCGGCCGGTACTTTGAAGCTTGCAGGCACAGGCGAGGCGGCGGTATATGAGAGTTTTAAGGCGCTTGTGACGGACGGCGTCCTGTACAAGTCCATGAGTAACGCTTCAAATCCATATGGCGACGGTTTTTCGTCAAAGCGAATTGCTGACGTTCTTATGAAATGGCTCAATTGTAAATAATATGTTAATATTAGTTGTATTTGAATGTTTATTTGCAAACATTTACAATATTAAGTTATATTTATCCTAAAATATGTGTAAACAAACAATCATTGACAATACAACTAGCAATTGATAACATTTCTCAGATTATCACCGAGTTAGCTTCAAGTTTACTCCAATTCTACCACCTAACGGCGGTGGTAACGATCAAACGGAAAGTCATAGCATTATTGGGGAACCAATGAAAAATGAACACTTTATGTTAAAGAAAGGATGATTGAATTGCTAAACTCAAGAAAGACAACGAAAACAGTCATATCCGCCCTATTAGCGATAATGCTACTATTATCGCTCAACGCCTGGAGCTTTGTTACGGCAACCCCGGACGGCGCGGATGGAAGCGGCGGCGCGACCGCGCGGGATTTGCTACCGCTTGTTGAGCAAACCTACGAGATCACGCCCGAGGAAATTTCCAGCGAACAGCCACAAAACATGTCTGATAGGGATTACCCTGACGTCGAAGATATCCCCGGGTATGAAGAATACCTGGACAACCCGCCCGCTGATCAGCCCGCACCTGTTGCGCAAGTTCGGGCAGCAGCGGTGGACACCATCGAAATCGCTTCGGTCGAGGTCGTCAACGGCGGAGCGATCCAGTCGCAGTACAGGAGCTCGGTCTACCAAGGCCGTGGAGCTGCGTACGGCGAGGACACCGCAAAATACTATACGACGATGAGAAACGCTTCCTTTACCGACAGCCGCGTATTCAACTTCGAGATCGTAGTTCCCGCTGCGGGCTTGCCTGATCTCACAGATCCAGCCGCCGCAACTGCGTACTTAAACGGCATCGCCTGGACCTATGGCGATATCCCCCTTACTGAGTGGCGCTCGAGTTCCAGCTTCAACGGCACGTCTTCGTTCATCCAGTTGAGCAGCCAGAAGATTTCCAGTATCATCAGCGGCGATAACGCGGGCGATTACCTACTGGAAGCATCCATAGTATTTCAGACGCCATACGCCACCAGCAATAGCGTGAACGCAGCGACCAACATCCCATATGTCGGCTATTCTTCAATCAACCAGTCAGGGTTCAACAGGGCGTTTATGCTCAACGGCCGCACGGGCAACTACCCCAACGCTGGCAAAGGCATAGGCACATATACCCTGACAGCTACGAGCGCCACATCCGGAGCGCTTGGCAGTCGACAAATCAAGCTCAACCTTTACGATTCGTTCCGCAGATGGGAAGAAATAGACAGCTATTCCCAAGAACTTAAGGCGCAGGCTGGTCTTAACAATTCCATCAACGGTCGTTACGTCGAAGTCTCATCACTTGGTAAAACCCTGGATGGTCGGGATATCTGGAACGTCGTCGTAGCGCGTGACGCGGATATCGTCGACGATTACCTCAACAGGATCAAGCCTCTGATGAACTCAAACCCCGACGCGCTCATGGCCGACGCTTTAGCCGGAAATCTTACGCAGGTTCTTTATCTCAACAACGTCCACCCCGATGAGGTTCCTGGTTCTGACGCGATTATGCAAACCATAGACGAACTCATTTGGGAAGATGAACTGCATTATGGCACATATGACGAGATCGATAGAAGGTTCACTAGTTTCGCAGGCGTAACAAACTCTAGAAACTATCACATACCAACTGGCCAGATCAGGGATCAAGCGGTCAGCGTTAAGGAAATACTGGATAATTTTATCGTCGTTTCCACCATTACCTGTAACCCCGACGGTAAATTCAACATGATCAGGGGCAACCGCTACGCATTTGACATAAACAGGGACGCTTCCTTCCAAACCCAACCCGAGGGAATCGCGATAAACAGGAACACCACCAAGTGGGATCCGTTAGTAATGCTTGAGTACCATGGCTATGTGACTAACATGCTCATTGAGCCTTGTACGCTCCCCCACGATCCGAACTATGAATACGACCTGATCCAATCCAATATGCTGCAGCTCAGCTACTACATGGGCAAGGCCATCGATGGCAACACGACTCTTGGCGTCTTCCATGTGCCTTGGGATCACGAAACAGGTGGTTGGGACGACGGCGGCACCGTGTATGGGCCAATGTTCGCTATGCTCTTCGGCACGATGGGCTACACGATAGAGATCCCGTATGCCACGCAAGACTGTGTCGACGCTTGCCACACTGCTACCACATCGATGCTGTATAACCTACTCCACGGCAAGACGGCCGTATATAACGACCATCCAGCTTACAGAAACGTCACCCTCGACACGCCAAGCCATGAGAATATGCGCCAAAGCACTTTAATCAATAAGCTGGAGTGGAAAAAGCGCGGCGTGGAGAATATAGACGCTAAGGAAATAGTCGACAAATATTTCATTGAATACGCGAGCAGCACGTTCACCACAAAAGGTAGGATCCGGAAGACAGACGCTGCGGGAAATGAACTCTCCTTCTTCCCCGACTATCTGATCATACCCGGCGACCCGGACACTCAGTGGAATGTCGCCGAGGCGTTTAGGTCACTGGAGATCGCCCAGAACTTTGGCGTCAAACTTATGCGGACCACAGCGGAAATCGAAGACAACAACGGCACAAAATACCCGGTCGGCACATATGTTATCCCCATGGCGCAGGCTGGTAGGAACTACATCAACGAAGTTTTCGGAAAAGGCTTTGACGCCTCCGGTTTTGCGAGCATGTACGCTGAGATAGTCACCAACTACCCGGACTGCAGGGGCTTTGACGCCGTCGAGGTTTGGGGCAAGGACTATTCATCCAGCTTACAGGCAGTCACAAATCTCGTCAGCAAGCCAACTTCGCTTATACTCGGGGAGAAAGGCGACTATATCGCGTTTAAGAGCAACAGCGTCGACGCGGTGAGGTTCGTCAACAAACTGCTCAGCGGCTCCTCCAGCGGCAAATACAACATACCGTCCGAGCCGACAGATGTCTGGATGCTCCGCAAGAATATTACGCTAAACGAGGGGCAAGCCAACGAACTGAACTTACTTATGGGTACTTATTTGATCGCGGCTGACGACCTTGGCATTATCAATACGCTCATAGACGACGCCGATTTTGGCCTGAAAGGCTGCTACGTCGAGGGTTGGTATTTAAGCGAACTGCCTTTGGAAGCAGTCAAGCTTGTCGACCCGGTGATACATCTGACTGCTACTAGAACAGTGAACAGCGGTAATCCCGTGCATTGGGCTCTCGACGACTATATGGGGTTCAGTTCTATGAAGGGGTATGACGGCACAGGCACCGGCAGCCTGCGGCCTGGCGCGAACGTACTCTTCCTAAACAACAGTTCAGGAAGCGCGGCTCTGGCAACAGCGGTGAGAAACGCCAAGATTGGCGTTGTCGCCACAGGCGCTGCCAACGGCACAAGCTTTTTGACGAGCCAGTTCGGCCTAAGCTTCAGTTCCGGAAACGGCGGCACCACCAGTAACAGCGACGGCACATTCAATGTCAAATATAACCCGGCAAGCCTCTTTTCCGCCGCGTATGAAAAGACAGGGTCGGTCCACCTGACGTCCAGCACGGCATACTATACGGCTATGCCAAGTAACGCAAAGCCAATAGTCGCGACTGACGCCGTGAATCCTTTCATCGGTGGTTTCTACAGGAACTGGACAACCCAAATGGTTGGCCGAACCGTGGCATATAGCGTGTTCACCAAGGAAACCAGCGGTCGGAACATATCAGCGTTAGTGCTACCGAATATCTTCTCAAGGCCGCACTACCATAAACTCTACCCGATGCTTGCGACCGCTATTTACGCAAGCGCGGCGGGCATTTTGGACGACCAGAACGCGCCTGTGATTGCATCTGTCGATAAGACGTTTTCGCATGACGACTTTTCGCTTTCCGTAGCGGTCAACGCGACCGACGCGGACAGCGGCATTGAAAGCTATGCGTTTTACCTGTACAACGATAAGACCGGCGCGTATGATTTAGTTGCCAAACAGGCTTCGAATTTGTTCGTCTACGACAGGTTCGCGGTTACGAGGGAGAGCAAGTTCATGGTCGTAGTCAGCGACTATGCTGACAATGAGTCGATCGACGAGTTCGTTTTGGATGTATCGGACGAAGTGGAAGTCAAGCTGCAGATAACGAGCGCTACAGGCGCAGCGGCGCCAGCGCTTGTCACTGTCGCCCGCAACAGCAATTTGCAGTTCGACTTTAGCACAAATTCCAACGGTTATCCCGAAGACTTCACCTGGTCAGTGTTGGTTCCGTCCTTTGCGACTGTTGACCCTGCGACTGGATTGGTATTAATCGGTGCCAAAACCGGCACAGTACCTCTCGTAGTAACAGACACGCTAAATGGAGTCGAGCATACTATAGTTTTGAGGATAGTATAACGTAGTTCATACGCGCTTGTGGTGAATTGACATAGTAAATATCACAATCAGGAGGTATTTCCCCGTTTTGAGGAAATACCTCCTGAATCGTTATCGTATTTATTTCTACAACATTGTGACGCCTTGTTCAGAAACTGCAGCCAAGACTGTCTTCACTGGATGCGGCGGTGCGTCTCCGATGGACACGGCTGAGGACAGCGACTCCTTCGCGTCTCGAAACCTGCCCGATTCGGACGTGTACATCAACGCTATCGTCTCCCCTACCTCGACACGATCCCTTGTTTTCTTTTTCAAGATCAACCCTGCGCCGTAATCGATACTGTCTTCCTTACGCGCGCGCCCCGCGCCTAGGGCAAGCGACGCCATGCCGCACATTTCGGCGTTCATTCCCGTAATATATCCGCTGGTTGCAGCTGTGAAAGGAGTCATAAGCGGCGCTTTCGCCAAACCTCTTTCCAGAGCCGACACGTCTCCGCCTTGCGCTTCAACCATCGCGTGGAGCTTATTTAGCGCCTCTCCGCTTTTGATCGCGCCTTGGGACAGCTTCCTGCACTCTTTGATATCTTTGGCCACCCCAGCTAACAGAAGCATATATGAGGCTAGCTCTACGCACACGCTCGTCAGGTCGTCCGGGCCATGTCCTTGAAGCGTGTCGACTGCTTCCTCCACTTCGAGCGCGTTGCCAATAGCGTTACCAAGCGGCGCGTCCATATCAGTGATCACAGCCATCACCCGTCGGCTGGAACGCGAGCCTATGGATACCATTGCCTGCGCAAGCGCTATAGAGTCGTCGAGCGTTTTCATGAACGCTCCGCTACCAGTTTTAACATCGAGCAGTATAGCGTCGGACCCAGCCGCGAGCTTTTTGCTCATGATCGACGAGGCTATGAGCGGCAGGGATTCAATAGTTGCCGTCACGTCCCGCAGGGCGTATATTTTTTTGTCAGCGGGAGCGATGTTTCCCGATTGCCCTATTATGGCTATCCCTGTCTGGCGGACGATCGCCCGGAACCGCTCGGAGCCGATTTCCGTCCGCAACCCTGGGATGGATTCCAGTTTGTCCACCGTGCCACCAGAAAAACCGAGCCCGCGCCCGCTCATCTTTGCGACCGGCACACCGCAGGACGCGACTATAGGCCCAATTATCAGGCTGGTTTTGTCGCCAACGCCACCTGTGCTGTGTTTGTCGACCTTCACGCCCGGTATAGACGACAAATCGGCTGCGTCGCCCGAGTGCAGCATCGCGTCAGTCAGAACAGCCGTTTCATTTTCGTCCATGCCCTTGAGGCAAATCGCCATAAGCAGCGCCGATGCTTGGTAGTCCGGAATCTCAGACTTTGTGAAACCTTCGACAAAGAAGCGTATTTCATCATCAGTCAAGGCATATCCATGCTTCTTGCGGTTTATGATATCGTACATGCGCATATACGTAACCTCCTTGTATCCGCATAAACAGCGCTTATCTGCTCCCCTTATCGTATGGAATACCCGATGCCTTGGGCGCCATCGACCTGCGCGATGTAAACCCAAGCACAACCAGTGTAGCTATATACGGAATCATCTTATATATCGCGCTGGGAATCGCAAGGCCTGAAAGAAACGTGATGCTTGAGTACGCGACTGAAATAGTTTTCATAAGTCCGAAAAAGAAAGCCGCTAACAGTATGCGACCAGGCTTCCATTGGCCGAATATTAAAACCGCCAGGGCGAGAAATCCATATCCCGCGACAGTCGCGTCAAACGTGGTTGCTGTCGGTATTACAAATACCAAGCCCCCAACGCCAGCTAGCGCCCCGGATATCATTACCCCGGCATAGCGCATTTTGTATACGTCGATGCCGACAGAATCGGCTGCCTGGGGGTGTTCGCCGCAAGCGCGAAGCCTCAGCCCAAATGGAGTTTTTTGCAGCACGATCCATGACACAACCATGATCAGTATCCCCAGATATGTGGTAATATATGTCTCCTGAAACAGTAACGGCCCGATTATAGGTATGTTCCCCAAAAGCGGCACCGATTTTATTCGGAAGGTATTGTTGAATGGAATCTGCTGCACCGAACGGATCATCCTAGCTATATAGACCGCGAAAGCAGGAGCGAACATATTGATTGCGGTCCCGCTTATGACTTGGTTCGCTTTCATCTGCACCGCCGCGTACGCGTGAGGGAGCGATATAATGACCCCACATACTGCCGCGATCAGAAGGGCTATCACCAACAGCCATTGCCCCGACAACGCTCCGGGAGCCCCATCTCCTTCAACATTTTGCGTCAGGTACATAAACAGCACCCCCATGAACGCGCCCAGTATCATTATACCTTCCAGCGCGATGTTAACAACGCCGCCGCGTTCTGAAAACATCCCGCCCAGCGCGACAATCAGGAGAGGGATCGAAAAAAACATCATCTGTTGCGCCAAAAACACCAATACGCTAAAATCCATCAGACTTCGCCTCCTTCCGGTATGGTTTTATCCCCATCAGCGTTTTGGTCTGGTCCTTCCCCTTGCTGCGTTTGGGTCTCTTTTTTTTCGCGGAAGATCATTTGTATTATACTCTTGAGAAGTAGTGCCAGCGCTGAAAAATAAATAATCACCGATACAATGATGTCAATTATCTCCGGAGCAAAGTTGAGCCTTTGCAAAAGAAAGCCGCTCTGCGTCAAGTATGCTATGAGCAGCCCCGAAAACATTATGCCTATTGGGTTGTTGAGTCCCAGCAAAGCGATTGGGATACCAAGAAACCCTTCGTTGGCCAGCGTATCGACTACCGCGATGCCCCTACCCGCGCCGGCTAGCGCCACCAACGCGCCGCCCAGGCCGGAAATCGCTCCAGCTATCGCCATCGACAGTATGACCCCTCGGCTTTCGTTTATCCCAGCGTAGCGCGCAGCTTCGGGGTTAAACCCGCATGACTTGAGCTCATACCCGAATTTTGTCTTTTCCAGAACGATGTACATAAGGACGCAAACGACTATAGCGATGATTATCCCGCTGCCCACGCTTGAAGGACGCGCGCTCCCCTGCTCGGTTATTGTGGAAAACACTTTTTCAAGCCCCAGCGTAGGCAAGTTCGCGCCTGACGGAACTCTCATGGTCATATTTCTGAGCTGGTCAAAAATGCCTGTCTGCCGGATCAAGTAGTTGACGAGATACATACCGATGTAGTTCATCATAATGCATGCGATAACCTCGTGGACGTTACGCAGCGCTTTGAGTGCCCCTGGAATCAGCCCCCACAGCGCTCCAGCGGCAAGGCCGGCTACAAGTGCGACAAGGCACTGTAGCGGATTTGGAAGCGACGAGAATTTAATGGCAGCGAGGATCGACGCGTACATGCCGCTTGTAAATTGGCCTGACGCTCCGATATTGAACAATCCTGTCTTTCCGGCAAACCCTACCGAAAGCCCAGTCATAATAATCGGCGTCGCGTAGTATAGAACCTGGCCAAAATTAAACATGTCGGAAAACCCGCCAGTCAAGATTTTGACAAAACCACTAAATGCCTGCGAAGGGTTCGAAATCAAAAGGATGATCAAACCCGCTATCAGGCCCGCGATTACAGCCATTATCGACGACATCGCGTTCATCCAACCCAACGCTGTGAGCATGCGTCCCGACTTTTTCATATGTCCTCCCCTTCACTGCGCGCCTGAGTTCCAACACTTCTCTTAGAGCCAGACATGTATAGTCCTAGCTCCTGAAGCGTCACGTCCTCAGGCTTCACGTCCGCTACGATTTGCCCTTCATAGATAACGAGTATGCGGTCGCTTACGTTCATGACCTCGTCAAGCTCCAAGGAGACAAGTAAAACGCCCGCGCCCGCGACCCGCTCAGAAACCAGTTGTTTGTGTACGTATTCGATCGCCCCGACATCAAGCCCGCGGGTTGGTTGCACGGCTACCAGCAACCTTGGGTTGCGGTCGATCTCACGCGCTATAATAGCCTTTTGCTGATTCCCGCCTGACATGCTCCGCGCAATAGTTCTAGCCCCTTGCCCGCTTCTGATGTCGAATCGCTCTATCAATTCATTGGAATATTTATATATCTGGCCATAGCGTAAAAAACCGCTCCTTTGGAACAACGGTTTATAGTATGACTGTAGCACCAGATTGAACGCAAGGTTGAAATCGAGAATCAGCCCATGGCGATGCCTGTCTTCCGGTATGTGAGCCATGCCCTCCTTGCTGCGATTTCGGACCGAAACTTTCGAGATATCCTTGCCGTCGAGTGAAATCGAACCTTCGTCGGCATGTCGTAAGCCAGTTAGCGCGTACACCAACTCGCTTTGCCCGTTCCCGTCTATCCCTGCAATACAGACGATTTCTCCGTCATGCACCTTAAACGTAACATTATCGACTACCGCTCTTCCGCTCGTCTTCTTTCGGACTGTCAGCCCTTTTACATCAAGCACTATCTTTCCTGGTTTGGCTTGTGGCTTCTCGACCACAAGGTTGACCTTTCTGCCGACCATCATTTCGGACAGTTTTTCCAAGTCTGTCGCCGCCACGTCGACCGTACCAATATGGCGCCCTTTACGTAGCACTGTGCAGCGGTCGGCTACTCGTTTTATCTCGGCTAGTTTGTGGGTTATAAAGAGGATAGATTTACCTTCTTTGGTCAGGCCTTTCATGATAGCCATGAGTTCGTCTATTTCCTGCGGAGTCAACACAGCTGTCGGCTCGTCGAAAATCAGTATTTCGTTTTCGCGATAGAGCATTTTCAGTATTTCGACTCGCTGCTGCATCCCGACAGTAATGCCGGATATATACGCGTCCGGGTCAATCGCGAGTCCATATCGCTCGGATAGCTCCACAACGCGCGCGCGTGCTTCCTCCATACGCAAAAAACCGCGCCGCGTCGTCTCCACCCCTAAAACGATGTTCTCAATCACCGTAAAGTTGTGAACCAGTTTAAAGTGCTGATGCACCATTCCGATACCAAGGCGCGTCGCGTCATTCGGCCCCCGGATATCCACAACCTTTCCATTTTTCAATATTGTTCCCTGATCCGGGCCATACAGCCCAAACAATATGCTCATTAGCGTGGATTTGCCGGCGCCGTTTTCCCCGAGCAGCGCGTGTATCTCACCGCGCCTTAAATCCAGCGTAATGTTGTCGTTTGCTACTATGCCCGGGAAGACTTTCGTAATGCCCCGCATTTCGATGACAGTTTCCATACCTGAACTACACCTGCCTTGTCTTTAATATGGCGGGAGTCGAATAAAACGCGTCTCCCGCCATCAAAACCACTATTATATAATATGGCTAGCTAACTCAAACCGCCATATCTCGCGCGAAGATTAATTCAGATAAGTCACGACTACAGCCTTAGCTGGGAGCGCTGTTGGCGCGATTTCAATATCATTATTCACCACTATGCTTCCGTTTTGGAGTTTTGCGTAAACCGCGTCATACTGAGCCTGGCTAAACGTTTTGAACTTTGACGTTCCCATCGGCAAACCTACGCCCAAGTTCTCGGCGGAGTATACCAACGTTTGTCCGCCAGGGAACTCGCCGTTGTAATAATCTGATATTTTATCATATACCGACTTGGTCAACAGCTTCATCGCGCTTGTTATCACCGTTGGGGACTCTCCGGATTGGTCGCCGTCCACCCCAATAACCACATTTCCAGAGTTTTCGGCTGCCGGGAATATTGAGAAGCATATGCCGCCTCCACAGGAGAATATCACCTCTACGCCATCGTTATACCAAGCGGCGGCTTGCGTCTGGATTTCCGGTTGTGGCGCGAAAACGCCCGTATAGCTATAGTTGATCGTAATAGACTTATCCGGAAGGCCGAGCTCTTGGGCTGCTACCTCGGCACCTTGGACATAGCCGTGCCCAAAACGGATTACTGCCGGTACTGCCATGCCGCCCATAAAGCCGAGCTTGCGGTAGCCGTCCATAACAGCTGCATATCCCGCAAGGAAACCGGACTGCTCTTCCGCATAAAACACGGCGACGGTGTTATCCCCGACTTTAGCGTTTGGTTCGCCGTTTGACCAGTCCCCGTCATTTGGCGAGCCGTCAAGCAGTATGAACTTAACATCAGGATAAATGTCCTGGGCATAGTAAATCGGGATTTCGAACAGGTATCCCGGCGTAACAATAACTTTCGCGCCGCCTTGCACAGCCAGGTCTATGGCGTTTAGATAGGCGTCGTCCCCCTGGTCGGCAGGTTTGTAGTAATTGCGGGTGATGTTATGCTCGTCCGCGTATAGCATAAGACCTTCCCAGGATCCTTGGTTAAATGATTTGTCGTCGATTGTGCCAAGGTCAGTTATCAGAGCAAGTTCAAACCCGTCGGTTTGGCTGGGGGGCTCCGCCCCGTTCTGATTGTTGTTTTCGCCACCCGCAGTGTTATTGTTACCGTTCGTGTCGTTATTGTTCTCACTAGAGGTACTGTTGTTGGTATTTGCGTTAGGGTCGTCGCCGTTTGATCCGACGTCGGGATTGGCGCCATTAGTATTGTTGTTGTTGTCGCCAGCGCATGCGACAAGTGTGAAAACCATTACAAGAGCCAGTGCGATTGTGAGAATCTTTTTCATATTATCTTTCCTCCTGTTATCTTTCCTTCATTATTTTTCTATCAAAACCGTCAGCTTATAGCGTTATCATGATTCACGCCATCACCCGCGCGCGAACCCAACCCCTAAGCGATTTGGTAATTAAGCTTGGGTTGCCGCGATATTTGCCGACGATCACATAGACAATGATCGTCAATATCCCTGAGATTCTCCGCCTGTCAATATCTTAACTGCTGAGCTTGTCCCAAGGCGACTGCATCCGGCTTCCAAATACGATATCATATCTTCCCGGGTTCGTATTCCCCCTGCAGCCTTTATTTTAACGTTTACGCCAATATTAGCTTTGAAAAGCTTGACATCATCAATTGTTGCGCCCGCCGCGCCAAATCCAGTGGATGTTTTTATATAATCCGCCCCGGCGTCTGTCACGACCCCACAAAGAACGATCTTTTCGGATTCAGTAAGATAACATGTCTCTACTATTACTTTGAGTATACGCGACCCCGCGACAGCCTTAAGCGCCGCGATCTCGGCGCCGACCGCAGCAAATTGGCCATTTTTCACGTCAGCCAGATTTATAACCATGTCAAGCTCGCTTGCTCCGTCTTCTATGGCCGAGCGCCCGGTGGCTGTTTTTGTGGAGAGCACTTCGTATCCCAGCGGAAATCCGACGACTGTACAGATATTTACACTGGGGAATGCCTTTGAGATAGGCGCTACATAGCACGGCGGGACGCAGACAGAGGCTGTTGAATATGTAAGCGCTTCGTCACAGAGCCGCTCAATTTCAGCCCATGTGGCTGTTGCCGCGAGTAGCGTATGGTCGACATGAGCCAAAATAAAAGCATCGTCCATTTCGGTCTCCTAATATGTTGAATCTAACTATAGTTTTATAACTCGGATATCATAACATATATTTAGGAGGAAGGCAAATAAAGTTGTTGCAAAATTAATATTATTTGATGCTTTTTACGCTATGTAAGAGCCTATTGTGTCAGAAATCTCAGTTTATTCTGCTTCTCCGCGTATACACGTGACACGCTCCACTCGTTTCCAATGCTATTATTTTCTTTTTGTTCGGAATACCACAACGCCAGAGCTGAAAAGTCGATGATCTTTTGATGTTCCGTATCCGCGTTTGTTTCCTGGTCGCCGTTTGCGTCAATATTTTTTGACGCTTTGCCTTTTGAACCAAATAGGACAATGCGGGTAGGCCGACGCCTTCTGGTTGAATGCTTTTCTATCATGTTAACTGTTATCCTTCCCTTTTGCTGTAGTTTTTTCCTTATAATGAGGTCATGGGGCGAACGGAATCCTTGAGCTGTCCGGAAAAGAACGGTCTGCTAGCGTTTCAGGAGGGACCAGTCCCTCCATCCACTTGTCGCCATAGCGCGTTTTCCACTTTTCCAGCGATGCTGTTCCGGCGTCTGTAATGCGCATTGTCCCGCCCTCGCGACGAACGCTGGCTCCGGCGCCCCCAAGAAAGCCGCCGGCGCCACGTAGCGACCTTCCATTTTGGGCAAGTATGGTTTCAAATTCAGTGACAAGCACCGCGCCTCCAGCGTTGGCGATTGATGTCAGCACAGCCATGCTCCGTGCATCGCCCAATCGTATAGTTCTCGTTACAACGCTCGGCGATATCCGTTGTTCCGCCTCCATTTGTGTTATAACGTCGCCAAGTTTGCGGTGAATTTGCCTAAGACGTTCCAGCTCGCTCATTATCGTTTATACTCTTTTCTTTTTGTTTACTTTCGTTAACGTTTTTTATCTTACCATAACGAACTAATGTTTGTCAATAAGTTTTTTCGCGCCTTAACTTTTAACTGTAACCTTTCATAGGAACTTACAACTCAATAGCTGTGACGGTAACGGCTTGTTTGCAACTTCATTTTCATATTGAAATTTCCTTTTTTTTCCTGTAGCATTAGTGTTCTAGCGCGATGCCTAGCACGTACTGGAATGAGGGAGCAGTATATAGACTGCCCCTATCATTTACTATTCGGAGGAATAAAAACATGGCTGGCATGAATGACCTACCCCGTGAAAAACTTAGCAAAAAGGGCGCTGCCGCGCTGAGCGACGAGGAACTGCTTCAAGCAGTCATCGGCAGCGGCGGCAAGAATAACGATTATAAACAAATTGCGAAAAAACTTAACGCTACGATACAAAAAATCGGCGCTGACAATTTGACGATAGACGACGTAAAATCAATCAAAGGCATAGGAGACGCGAAAGCGACAATTGTTTTCGCGGCTCTTGAGTTTTGGCGTAGGAAATACACAAAGCAAACTGCCCCGCTTATTGACAACCCAAAGAGCGTCGCGGAGCAGCTTGACCATATTAAAGACAAAAAGCAGGAACATTTCGTTTTGCTTACTCTCGATGGAGCACGGAGGCTTATTAATACCCGAACGATCACAATCGGTACGCTTATGTCCTCGCTAGTCCATCCACGGGAAGTGTTTTCTCCGGCAATCGAAGACAGGGCGGCATCTATTGTCGTAGCGCACAATCACCCAAGCGGGATGCTGGATATCAGCCAGCAGGACAAGGAGGTTACACAACGTATCAGGCAAGCGGGCGAATTGCTAGGTATCCAACTTGACGACCATATTATCGTTGCCGGCGAAGAATATGTAAGTCTGACGCAGTATGGGATATAGAGGTTATTATACTAGCGAAGCGAGTTGGATGGTCGATCGCATCATTTAAAACGATATACTCGCAAGCCTGGCGTAACTGCTGTAATCGTACGCAATAACGCCGCTGCCATGTACAAGATAAAGCGTGTTCCCAATAAAGCACAGCCGGCTGCTGTTTTGTGATAAATACTCATTGGGCTTGAGCGTAGCATCAATCAAAAGCTGTCCATCCTCGACTCGCAAAACTACCGCGCCGCAAAACCAATTTCCTGCGTTGTCCCATCTTTCCACCATAAACCCATACAGTCCTCGCTCGGAATCGCACATTAAAGCGCGGGGATTGCTGCTAACCTCAGCCCAGCCTTCGCCTAAAGCCAGAACATCAATTTCTTTTGGATCAAACGGATTGCTAACATCAAAGAGCGAAGCCTTTATACCTACATCCCTGATACCAACGACTCTCTCCGCCCCATTTGCATCTCTGGTGTACGTTTCCTGTACGTCCCGCCCGATTCCAAGCACTATCCCCTCCCCTACCATATGAAGGTACTGTGAGAAACCAGGAATCTTAAGCTCGCCCAACACTTTTGGATTGTTTGGGTCGCGCAAATCGATAGTAAAGAGCGGATCCATGTTTTGGAATGTTACGACATATCCCATATCGCCATTAAACCGTGCCGACTGCATACGTTCCCCGGGCGCTAGCGGTTCGGTACGCCCCACCGTTCGCATGGTCGAGGTTTTCAGCACTGTGACGAATGTCCCCGCTTCCCAACTAGTTGTCGCTATTCGGAAATACCCGTCGTATTCGTCCATGCTGTACTGATTTATCGGCGAACCGTCTACCGTGCCCATTCCGGCGTAGGTAACATCGGTTCCGCTAACCGAAAACCGCAGGATATCGGTCTTTTCCGAGATAAAGTCATTCTCTCTGCCAGGTATGGCAGTTCTGACGGATTGTTCCCACCTATTTTGCGTGACATACATCGCGCTTCGGCTCATATATAAATTGCTACTGGCTCCAAGGTACGCTTCCGGCTCAAACTCCGCGTCACTATACACATCGATCGCGCCGATCAATAAATAGCTGGCATCAATACTATCTGGAATATAGTAAATGCTATCAAAATTGATCGGTTCAAAGTTCCCTTCCAGCAATGTATCACAGTAATATGGCAGAATCGCGGGGCTATCGGCTTCATCGTAAGGTATGCTCCATATCTGTTTGTTGGTGGCAAGATACACTACGCTGCCAATAACACGCGTCGAAACGCTGTTGCCGTCCATTGAAACACGGCGCGACAGTTCAGGCGCTTCTCGTATTGAGATGTCATATATTTCAAGAACAGTAAAATTATTCTGATACCAGCCATAAGGAGCAATGTCTGTCATTGTGTCGGGATCAAATGGTTTATCGTCGACGTCGACGTCACGACATATATCCTCAATCGGCACATATTCGCATCCAATAATAGCTAGCCGATCGTCGTCTATCAGGTAAAACTCCGTACCCCATAAATCCGTAAGTTGGATCGTTGAGACGACTTCCAGCTTTTTGCCGTCCGCTTTGATAATTCGAAGCGTGTTACTATCTTGCGACAAAGCGTATATGTATTGGCCGTCGGTTTTTACAATATCCCCCTCGTTGACGCCTTTCGTCTGTTCGTTGGTTTTTGAATACGGTTCGTCGGAGCTTTCAGTTTTGTTTGGGTCCATCTCCGCTTCATCCCAAGCGCTATCAGGAGGCGCCGGGGGCGCCATTGGCGGAGCCTGAGCTTCCAACGCTATATCCGGAGCGTTGGCGCTAGGACGTAGCGCTCCAGACTCTACGGCGTCATCAATACCCATAACTGCCCCATCCTCCATGACTCCCCAAGCGGAGATCCTACCTCGCTTCTGTGTTGAATTGTCATACAGCGCGCCTTTATCAATCAGCAACTTAAGAAGCGTCTCCCGATCGCCGACGACAGGCAAGTGTTCTCCTTCAGGAACTGTCGACACAACTGGAACAACGTTGATTGTTTTAAGAGTATACGTCTTACCGTCACTTTTGATATTAGCCGTCGGCTTGAACAGCCCCATCAGATCGGCAACCATTGCCGGTAATGGTTTTGCGCTTATAGGTATATCGTTTTCTTTCTCAAGACTTCCTGACGCGACAGAAATAAGCGTTAGCATCCCCACAGAAAGTACTGCCAATATAAGGCACAGTATCGCTATCCTTTTGCTTGTCATCGTATTGTCCTCCTCATTATTTGGCGCCCAGAACTAAATTCTCGTTCCTGGCATGTTATCGCTTTTGACGATGGCATATTCGTTTTGTTCCCAAAAAATTGTGTTACAGTGCCATCAAAAAACACGTTACTGTTCAGACGGCATCCAAAAACACAGGTTGGTTACAGGCAACGCACTGGTACACAGGTAAAAACTAGTAATAATGGCCAAAACTTGTGTGCGGAGCCTGTAACCATTGCGAGTTTTTGGACACCCACTGAACAGTTACAAAAACGCAGGTTGGTTACACTCTCGATAAAAATAATTTGAAATATCATTTGAATTGTTGTAAAATGGACTCAATGTATCTTATGATTGGAGGCATGGTGATTGTATGGAACTCTGGGTTATTGTAATTATCATTGCAGTGGTAATTCTTTTTCTTTGGCTGATCTTTACGCTAATACCTATTGCGCTTTGGCTCAACGCCGCCATTGCGAAAGTAAGAATAAGCATCCTCTCTCTTATCAGCATGAAGCTTCGCAGAATTCCGCCAGCCAGAATAGTCAATCCTCAGATAAAGGCGGTCAAGGCTGGAGTGAACGTATATACGCACAAACTTGAGGCACATTATCTAGCCGGCGGCAATATAGATCGCGTTGTAAACGCGCTGATTGCGGCGCAAAGGGCAAACGTGGCCTTCGAATTCGAGCAGGCTGCTGCGATCGACCTTTCCGGTCGCGACGTGTTTGAAGCTGTCAAGATGAGCGTTAATCCAAAAGTAATCGAAACGCCTGCCATCTCGGCTATTACGAAAAACGGAGTCGAATTGATCATTAAGCTCAATATAACGGTAAAAGCCAACATCGAAAGACTCATAGGCGGCGCGGGCGAGTCTACGATAGTAGCTCGCGTAAGCGAGGGGCTCATCTCGACCGTAGGCAGCCTTAACTCGCTGGGCGCAGTCCTCGAAAACCCTGATTCAGTGTCCAGGATCGTGTTCGAGAAAGGGTTGGATTCAGGGACCGCGTTTAAAATACTCTCAATTGATATCACTGAAATAGATGTCGGCAGGAACATCGGCGTACAGCTTAAGGCTGATCAGGCTGCGGCTGATAAGCGCATAACACAAGCGAGAGCTGAGGAACGCCGAGCTATCGCTATCGCTGTCGAGCAGGAAAGGCGATCGCAAGTGCAGGAGATGCGAGTGAAGGTGGTCGAAGCAGAGGCGGAGGTTCAAAAGGCTATGGTCAACGCCCTCCAGGACGGGAAACTCGGCGTTATGGATTACTATAATATTATGAACGCGCTTTCAAACGCCCAAACAAAGAACTTCATGCCCGACTCCGACGAATAGTGCAGTAATGTAAAACACTCCTAAATTGCATATATACAGGCGATATATTCATTTTTCTGTTATGTTAACCATTTCCCTCATTTTTCCAAAGGCATAAACCGCGCTGGCACGTCGTGGCATATTTTGGTAAAACTCCCATTCAAGCCACATAGATTGTAACGATACCGGATGTGGACAACCCTGTGGATAATGTTGAAAACTTTTTGTACTGTTCACTATGCTTTCGATTTATGTTAACCTGTGTGATTTTGACAGCAAGAAACTATCTGGCGTGATGTGTGAATAAAAAGAGAAATTTTGTGTAAAAACTATGTAAGAATACCGAGTCAATATAGAGTTCGCAATGGAAAATGAATAGTTGTCAATGAATACTCATTAGCTTTATGCATTTCTTGTTTCAGATATACGTTTTGTAATACCAAATCCCTGGGTTTTGATACGTCACCTAAAAACAACCAAAAGACAACCAAAAGATAAAATTTTGAAAATTCTGACTTCTTTTTATGGCGGAGGGCTTAACATGTCTGGGCATTCTAAATGGAAAAACATCCAGAGAACAAAAGGGGCGCAGGACGCTAAAAGAGCTAATGTGTTCACAAAAATCGCGAGGGAGATGATCGTGGCTGTCAAAGAAGGCGGTGGCGGCGATCCATTGAATAATTCGCGGTTAGCGGCAGTTGTCGCAAAGGCAAAAGCCTCAAACATGCCAAATGAGAATATTAAAAGGACGATCGAAAAGGCGCTTGGATCTGGCAGTGGAGACAACTATGAGCGCGTCACATACGAAGGCTATGGCCCTTGCGGCGTAGCGGTGATCGTCGAAGCTATGACTGACAATCGAAACAGGACGGCAGCGGAGATACGCCACCATTTTGACAAATATGGCGGCAACATGGGCGCGACAGGATGCGTATCCTGGTCGTTTGACCGCAAAGGCATTATAGTCATCGACAACGAGGACCAGGAACTTGATGAGGAAAAGGTTCTTATCGACGCGCTTGACGCCGGCGCTGACGATGTTGAGACCGATGAAGGTATATTCGAAATATATACGGCACCGGACGATTTCGTGGCCGTGAGCAGCGCCCTTGAGCGTATGGGCTACAGGTTCCTCTCGGCTCAGGTCGAAATGATCCCGCAAAACTATATTAAGCTTGATAATCCGGACGATATAAAGAACATGGAGAAAATGCTGGAAGTGATAGAAGATAGCGACGACACGCAAAACGTCTGGCACAATTCTGTATCCCCATAACTGTTCTCGGCTAAATCCCTTGATAAACGGATTTTCGTATGTTAAACTTGAGCGTGAAAGAAGGTGTCATTATGTTCTACAATGAAAATCAAACAGGCCTCCAAGTAAGCGAGCTTTTCCCATCAATATGGGCAACCGAAGAAGAACTGGATCGCGCCGCCACATCTTGCCTATCGCGGGTTTTTCTAAGGATGTTCGCCGCCTTGCTGGTGACTGCAGCGGCCGCGTATGCCGTTGTGGCCTCAGTTTTCTTGCAGCAACTGATTTTCAGCAACACTTATGTTTTTTACGGGCTAATGATAGCTGAATTGGTTTTAGTCATTGCGGTCGCCGCAGGAATGAATAGGCTATCGGTCGCTGCCGCGAATATTCTGTTCTTTGCTTACGCTGCCATTAATGGCTTGACATTATCGGTAATATTCTTTGTGTACGACATAGGAATTATATATCAAGCGTTCGCGGTATCCGCGCTTATGTTTGCAGGCATGTCTCTATACGGGGTAGTGACGCGCAGGAATTTATCCTCGATCGGCAGTATTTGCATGATGGGTTTATTTGGAATCATTGTCGCAAGCCTAGCTAATTTCTTCTTCAGAAGCGATATGCTTGATTCCATTATTTGCTACGTAGGCGTCCTTATTTTCGTCGGTTTGACTGCATATGACACTCAGCGCATTAGGTGGATGCTCCGTGAAGCTAACGCTGACGACCATGAGGAAGCGATAAAAAAAATCTCCGTCGCCGGAGCTTTGACGCTTTATCTTGATTTTATCAATATATTCCTTAAGATTCTCCGGATCATGGGAAAGCGCAGGTAATTTCATAGATCTACAGGTAACTCCATCGTTTTTCATAGATCCCATAGATATATGTTCCACAGGTACAGATTTCACAAGTAATTCGCCAATGTGAGCCGCGCCCGCAGTCAGTTGAACTGTGGCGACGCTTGCCTTGGCGCTTTACGATGATTTCTCCTCTTGTCTCAGTATGCGGAAGATTTCCCTATACACAAGGGCGCTGCGCGGAACTTTGCTGTATACCTCGTATGTCGTCCCTGAGCCTAGCGCGAATAAAAGCTTCATTTTGCCAACTGTCGTCAATCGCGTTATCTTNTCAAGTGGGAACGTCATACCGGCGCAGTGCAGCGCCTCGCGGTTTATCCATAATGACCCCTCTCCTATGAGCTTTTTGCCCTCCGCCGCGCGAACTTCATAAAGTTGCTGATCCTCGCTGGAGCAGATAGCCCCCTCACCGACGCCCTGAACTATCTGTTCCAGTTTTTCTTTCTGCCATACGCCCCATTCAGTAATCGTTGAAAACGGCAGCTTCTCCCCTTCCAGATAGCATGTTTCCGTATAGGCTCCCTTTAGGCCGCAATCGCAGAAGAAAAAGTCGCCTTTTGAATGGATTGTCTCTATGTGGCCACAATTGGGGCACAGGTACAGCGCCGCTTCGATGTGTTCAGCCAAGTCTCTACCCCTATAGCGTATCGGTTCCCTCCCCTGCCCTTCATACGCGTCGACGTAAATATCCCGCTCTATCACGCTGAGTATCTCTTCATAGGTCATGCCCTTGAGCTCCGCTGCAGGATATATGTTAACAACATGGCCAGACATTCTCCCTTTGCGCATACGCTTAGACCAACGTGGCGACGTAAAATAGCCGCCCTCAAGCCTAAACGTTATCATATCCGCCCCGCTTGCCTTAGCAAGCTTAGCTGTAGAAATCGAAACCGGCGACGTCGTCCCGGTAAACGACCGGTCTCCTTCGGCAAAAACGCAAACGCTCACACCCTTTCTAAGCCTACGGATTATTTCCTTTATGGAACCTAGGTCAGCGCGCGATTTGTTTATTGAGATCGGTGAGAATATAAATTTTAAAACCTTGGACGGGAAACCGTTCCTTAAGGCGTGTTCGCTCGACAAAAAATAGATGTGCCGCGAGAAGCCAAGGGCTACAAGCGCTGGGTCGAGGTTGGTGTTGTGGTTTGATATGATCAGGCTCGGCGCCTCTGGCCCTTTATGCTTGCGGCATTTATATCTCATAACGCGCTTAATGATCGGGCCGGCAATATGCCTCAAAACGCTGAATATAAACCTGTTCCATAAATAATGCTTCATTCTTTTATAGTCCTACACTCCATATAATATCGCTTGTCCTTCGCGCGCCCGACTGAAAAGCTCTTCTTTGGGAAAATACCTCTTGCTTCCACCGTCGCGAATAATTCGGATTTGTCCATTGCGGGCAGGATTAATCCCAGGCGCCGCTTTCCCTGCGTGAGGGTTTTGACTGTGTCCGCGCCATGTATATAGTCAATGTGGCAACCTGCATGTTTTGCGTAACCGTCCAAAAACTCCTGCAATACTGTCAGCATATCGCCTATACAAACAGCGGATACCCCGAGGGCGCCTCTTTCAGATTGGGTTACCCAATTTATCGTATAATCAGTTCCATGCGGCAATTCCTTTTCCAACGCGGCGACGAGCTTGTCCGGCTCGGCGTCAAACACCACCCTGTGTATCGCTTCAAATGTTATAGCGGGGTCATACACGTTATTCACTTCAAGCAGTGCGCGTCGCGCTGGATGTGTCTCCCTCGCTTCCGGGCTGAGGCTTTGTTTCAATTCGTCCCAGCACACTTTTGCCGCCGCGAGCGAGTGGTTCCCGTCTCCCATTACCATGAGTGTCCGGCTTTTTGCGTAAAGGTCGCGCATGGCAGCCATAACTTCGTCTGCGTAGTCTCCGGCAACTTGCATCCCCTTGATATGTCCCCCGCCTTCCATCAAGTCAAACTCGTACAGTGGCGGCAACTTTTGCGCTTTTTTTGCAAGTGGCTCGATGACTGTGGCATCGCTGTCATTGATGAAGGCCATTATATGCGGAAGCTCAAATCTCGCGGCTCGCCTCACTTGTGTGCGTATGGGGAGCCTATCAAGGACAGTCGCTTCGCTTGCTAGAATAGCAGCTTCCTTGTTTCCTGTAAAATCGTATTCCTCAAGATCGACANCCCCAACAAGCCCGCGCCGTACGTTCCCATCAGATTGAGTCCGTTCCACGTAGACGAAAGAATCTCTTATTTCGCGAAATAGTCCTCTTGCTGCGTAATCGTCCATGGCAGCTAGGATTTTTCTTGTTTCCTTCTCCTTGTCTATCTCATCAAGATAGGCTTCGGGGATGATCATATTGAGAGTAGATGGCTCTGCGCCCACCCGCTCGCGCGCTCTTTCCCAATAATCGCGCTCTGACGAAAACTGGTCGCACGCTATTACGCTCCAGATTTCGGGCGCAACACCTACAGGCAGCAGAATGTTGGCTGGTGTGAATATGTCATTATTCAT
>JGI24702J35022_10000012_pt1 | contig 71829 bp, 65 predicted proteins | sample TergutTh196P4_FD_35022 | JGI IMG/M metagenome (IMG submission 35022) | reverse complement strand
TCCTCCTGCCCCCTTGCAAGCAAATAAGCACCCACCGCACACTCAACAAGACGACCCCTATCAGCAGCATTATCAAGCAAACGCCGCCTATTAGTCCCATCCGTATATGTCATAAGCGAAGTGTCATACACCATAAACTTTGGAGAACTCTTACGAGTACGAATTTTGTTACCTGAATAGTTCTGCAAACCTGCAAGCGCATTTGCTTTATTTAAAAGATCAAGGTAATGTGCCAAAGTTACAGTATTTCCTGCATCTGAAAGTTGTCCAAGCATTTTAGTAAAAGACAATTCTTGCGCGCTGTATATTGAGCCGAGCATGAAAAGCGAACGAAGCAAAGCGGGTTTACGGACTTCTTCCATCATGAGAATGTCCTGTGAAATAGTTGGTTCCACAATAGATGTTCCCATGTATCTAGCCCAGCGTTCTTCATCTTTTATAAGCGCAGCGGCACCAGGGTAGCCTCCAAAAAATAAAAAGTCCTCAAGACTATATCCGAATGCTTCTCTGCATTCTGAATAATTCCAATGAGGCGAATAAAGTATTTCAAACCTGCCCATAAGAGATTCGGAAAGACCCTTTTGTAAAAGCAGAGAAGAAGAACCCGTGAGAACCACCTTCAAAGGCGTAAACAATCGATTATCTTCGTCCCAAAGAAGCTTTACTATGGATGACCATTTGCGGATTTTTTGTATTTCATCAATTACAAGAATAGCTTCTTGGGTTTTTGCAAGTGCGCGGGCTTGTTCCCACTCATTGTAGAGCCATTCTGTTGAAATAAGTGTGGGGTCGTCTGCGCTGATAAAATGTGTGGGTTTATTTATTTCTTTGAGGGCTTGTAGTACGGCGGTTGTTTTGCCTGTTTGTCTTGGGCCGACTACGATTTGGATAAATCGGCGTGGTTCGTTTAATCTGTCCACGAGTTGGGTGACTAGTTTTCTTTTGAACATAGGAATCTCCTGATGGTCAATGTGTTTCTGCGTACACAGCAATTTACTCAGTATGTTTTACTAATTACTCATTATAAAGGTTTTCACATGTTCGCTTAAAAAAAAGAAGGGTAGTTGCAGAAAGAAACATTGCTTGTAGCGATGTCGCCACGTAATCATTAGTCCGAATCCCACCCCCTGCACCATTTATAAAGAAACTGCAGTAGGTTTGTCCAATGACGATAAATAGAATTTTAGACGTTAACACTTCTTTTTCCGGAACAAATTATGCCCATCAAAATCACACACAAAATCAAAACCAACCTCAATCAAAACACACACCTCAGACTTAACAACCTTAGAAACATAATCAACTTCACCCTTAAACAACACCTCTTCCAACTAAATATAAATCAAAATATTCTTCAAATTTTTGTGCCCAAGCCGTTTCATAACGTAAAGCAGATCTTTAGCCTTATGATAATCATAAGTACCACCCCAAGTTCACAAAGTCTTAAACATAATTTTCTTTATACACGGATTATTCAGTTTAACAGCTAAACGGTTACGTTGCTTCTCATAGCTTGTCCAAAATAATCAAGCTTCATCTCAAGCGTAGCAAACATACATTTCCCGTAATCTTTAGGCAAATTATACAACATACCCAGAAGTTTTTGACTCATATTAAAAATACGCGGATTACTACCTTTCTCAGGAGTAATAGTTACAGTATTGGTTTCAAAATCAAAGTCATCTGCAATACAATGCCAGATTTCACCAGGTCACACATGAGTTTCTTTGAGCAACTGTAGAAAAGTGGCCACTCGGGTTGTTTGTGCTTCTGTGGAATCTTGTCGGTTGACTGTGGTAGGTGTATTGTTTGGTATAGTTGTATAGGAATGTGGGTGATTTGGATTTGTAGAAGTGTATTGGTTGATTTGGGTTTGTTTTTATGTTTGTCAGTGTTTTCCCACTACATTTTACGTAAATACATTGTTTTTGGCGTTTTCTTGTTTGTTGTTGTTTGTTTTTCTGTTTTCCCATTTTACGCTTGCTTTTTTCTGGTTTGTTTTAGGCTCGTTTAATTGTATTGGCCGCAGTTATTGGTTTGTTTGTTGTTTGCTGGTGTTTTCCCGCTGTGTTTTGTGCAAATAAGCTGTTTTTAGTGTTTTCCCGTTTTTGATTTTTAGAATTTTTGACAACAAATAGAGTTTACACTGAGAAGAAAAACGGGTTTTTCCCATGGACGTTAAATATGCCGTAATGCCAGCCAGCAATCAACAAACAAGAGTTCCACAAAGGAAGCACCCTACCAATATCCAGAAGTATTTAAAACCCCCAAAACCTGTCTAACACAACACGTTCTTACAAATTCAAAGAATCACCTCAATAATTCCCTACCGTGACTAAGGCGAAAACAAAACAAACAATAATTCTACAACTTTCACAGAATTTAACCCACAAAATACCAAATGTATAGAGTGGTTATTGAGAAAAAAATATATTGATTAACCAGTGAACTATTGCATTTAACATTACTCAAATAACGACTGGAGGTGTAACGATGGAAACACATAATCTTGAATGGAAACAAACTTGGCATGATAAATACCTAAACACAATTTGCGGTTTTGCAAACGCAGACGGCGGTGTACTAGAAATTGGCCGTCAGAACAACGGAGAAATCATCGGAGTTTCTAACCCAAAAAAACTCTTAGAAGACCTGCCAAACAAAACCCGAAGCACCATGGGAATCATACCAACTATTGAATTACGACAACTAAACGGTAAACAGTACATCGTTATAACCGTTCAAAAATACACCTTCCCAGTAAGCTGCAATGGCAAATACTATATCCGCTCAGGAACAACAACCCAAGAACTTAACGGCACCCAACTCGACACATTCATGCTCAAGACTCTGGGTAAAACTTGGGACGGCGTTCCCATACCTCATGTTAAATTTGAAGATTTCGAAAGCGACGCATTCAAAGCGTTTAGAAAAATGGCCATCGACAGCAACAAAATGACTGAGGCTGATCTTCGCATAAGTGATAAAATGCTTCTGGACAATCTGAATCTAACCGAACCCGATTACCTTAAACGAGCGGCAATTATGCTGTTTCACCAAAACCCCGAACAATATGTAATGGGCACATCAGTTAAAATTGGCTATTTCAAGACCACAGCAGATTTGAGTTATCAAGACGAAATCCACGGTCCACTGATAACAATGGCCGATAAAGTCGTTGATTTAGTGTACCTCAAATACTTCAAAGGAACCATCAGCTACAAAGGCATTCACCGAATAGAAACATACCCTGTGCCACGCTCAGCATTTCGTGAAGCAGTGTTAAATGCAATTGTTCACAAAGATTACAGCACAGGCAACCCAATTCACATACACATCTACAAAGACAAGGTACTAATTTACAACGATGGCAAATTACCCGAAAACTGGACAATTGAAGACTTGTTTGCCGCTCATACTTCAAAGCCGTATAATCCCTTGGTTGCAAACACTTTTTTCCGCTCTGGACAGATTGAGGCTTGGGGACGCGGTATTGAAAAGATACTTGAGGCCTGTAAAGAACAAAACATGTCTGAACCGTTCTATCGTGTACGACCAAATGAGGTAATGATTGGTTTTAACACCAATAACAGCATCGTAGAAAGCATCGTAGAAAGCATCGTAGAAAGCATCGTAGAAAATAAGGGTATAACGGTTTTGCAAGCTAAAATTTTTGAACTAATCCGGGCTAATCCGAAAATTACTGCAAAAATGTTAGCTAAAGAAATAGGAATTGCTCCACGTAATGTACAGGCTCACATTTCCACGCTAAAAGAGTTAGGGCTGATTGAACGTGTAGGCTCTGCAAGAGGTGGACGTTGGATAGTAAAACAGTAATAAAAACAAACAACCTAATACCCATGCTCATTGTATAATTAGCGATATAGGCGACCTCCGAAAAACCATATTTTTCCCAAAAATCACATACCAAAAACAGTGTAACTATGCATAGTTTTCTGAAATGGGGTTTTCGGAGGCTGCCTTATCCTTGTCACGGGAAAGGGCTAATCGCTCATAAAGCGAACTACCAGTTGGCGTTGTAGTTATCTAACTGATCATTGTTGGCTCACAGTTTCAAGCTCGTAGAAATGGCGGACATCATCATTTTCAATTCGCATTAAAAGTTGGTAATGTGACCAAGTTAGTTTGAATTGGGCAGATAGCGTCTGCCCTTTTTGAATTTGAGCAGACCCTGTTTGTTGGATTGATGGTGAGTAGACTTGATAAAATTTTCTTATACTTTTCAAGTTTACAACCTGAACTCCAGTGTAAATTTTAACCTACAAAATGAAAAAACCCATAACACACCCGATTTCTGAAATAGGGCACAAAATAAACTTTACACAATTTTCATCAACTTCAATAGATTAAACTATTTTAACCCACACACTAACAACGATACTGACGATAAACGGTTATTTTTGAAAAAAGAACTCTATTATACACTTTTTAAAATGCAGGTTAAAATATTCCGGGAAATTCAGGTTACAACATTTGTTTCTGACCTTTACAGAGCTATATATATACGCTACATTTGACAACATAAATACTGTAGAGATTAACGGGTTATAATATAATGATGCCGTTAAATATGCTAAACCCAAATAGTCCCTGTTTAAAAATGGTGATTGCCATGACTGAAACTGTACTAAACACAAAAACCTTACCTAAAGCCTTATCCAAATTAATCAAAACCGAAAAAATAAAAGTACAACAAACTAACGGCGAAATTCACCTCATACCAATACAAGAAATAGACTACATCAACAAATTACGCGGCTCACTATCTGCTTATCCACAAATGTCAGTTGATAAATTTTTAGAACGCAAACATACCGAAAAGGATCTTGAATAATAACATGCCATAGCAGTTTGACTTTTCATAGTCGATAACCACAGTGTTTAACCCAACCTTCAACATCAGCACCAGTTATCGTAACTAATACTTCTGAAACAACAACAGCTCTAACCTCCACCTTACACAAATACACCTTAATTTTTGACCAAACAAACACTACAGGATAAAAATCAGAAAAATACACAACCAAAAACACAATTTTCACACCCAACAAAACCAAATAATCCAACACACCCCTAACCTTATAAACCGAAAAATTACCCAAAACCAACACTCACCACACTTCATAACTGACACAAGACAATACTTTACATACTCACCAAACAACCAACCATTCAAAGAACCCTTAAACAACAAAAAAGCCACAACCCCCTCTAAACCCAACACACCAACAATTGAAATACACTCAAAACGCACATCAGACACATAATCATCCACACGTTCATGCGAAAAAGACCTACCATAAAGACGTGTCATGCCACAATTAGCACTGCTTTCATCAAGCCAATAAGTGGTTGAAGTGTTTAGTTCTTGTTGTGTTTTACGATAGGTTGTGCGTGCTTCTATTACTTTTGGAGTTTTTTGTTTGTTTGGATGGAGATTCTTTTTTCAAAAGTTAGTCCCAGTTTGCGTAGGCGTCTGCAGAGGGCAGATTGACTTATGGGTAACTTGAATGTGTCTATTAGTTCTTGGAGTGTTATGTCTGGTTGTTCTTGGATTTTTTCTACTACTTTGTCCATGGTTGTTGTGTTGACTAGGGGTTTTCGTCCGCAGTTTAGTGGTTCGGGTTCGTAGTAGCCTTGTTTTTTGTATTTTTGCCAGATGCGTTCTACTGTTCGTGTGCTGACGAGTAGCCATTCTGCTATTTCTTTTGTGTTTTTTCCTTTTTGCATATGTTTGACGATGGCGGCTCGTTTGTCGTTTGATATCGGTTTAGCCAAGACATTATCACGTGATTACACTATAGCAATCGCCTATAAAAAATCAATGTGCTATACCATCAGCCTTAACTGTATTCAAATCAGCTTGCCGCTCAATAAGCTCACGTTCACGCTCTAACTCACGTTTTAGTTCTTCCTCTGTCGGCAGATAAAACATGTACTTTGAAGCGAATAATTTCTCATTAACAGACAACACCGAATATTTTACCATCGTATCATTTTTATCTGCACAGAAAATAATCCCAATTGTTAGATTGTCCTCTGGCAATTTTACTTTATCTTCGAAATATCTAACGTAGAAATCAATCTGACCTATGTTATGTGAAGCTTTACATAACATAGGGAAGTTGAATTTTTATCTTTCAGCGGTTGATGATATGCTCAAGCATAAATCCGATAATTCATCGATTGGTATTTTGCTCTGTAAAGAGCGAGACAAGTTGACCGCAGAATACACGTTGCGTGATATACACAAACCTATTGATGTGAGTGAGTATAGGCTTTCTGATTTTGTACCGCAAGAGTTGGCAGATGCGTTGCCGTCAACTAAGGATATTGAAAAGTGAATAAAAGACAAATATAGAATTGAAGCAGACGATATGAAAAATCGGAATGATGAGAAATGATGTTTGTCGAAGCAACAATGTTTTGTCAGTTCGCGTATCTCGTATTAAGAACAACAAGACGCTAAATCACAAGTTTTAGCCCAAGTTCCCAAGTTCCGCTTTTGTTAGCAGTTTTCCCTTTTAACCTCCCCTTGCTCGTTTAAGGCTTTAATTATACGATCAATACTGCCTAATGGAATTCCTGTTTCTTTTGCAATTTGCGGTTTTGTAATCTTCAAATTTGCCCTAATTACCTCAAAAACCAGATTCTCTTTACTTATCACATCACTTATCACATCACTTATCACATCATCTGATGCGATATTTTCAAACCTAAAGGTAACACGCATAAAATAATCATCTAACTCAAAATTATCCGGCACGTAAACCGCTAAAATCCGCCCATCCCTGAACCGATTTCTTCAACCAAATCTAATCATGAAAAATTTGCTGCTGTCTGCTAATCGGTTAACTTTTTGACACATTACTATTTTCAGTTATTGTTTCCCTTATTATCATCCTTTTTCTTTTGCTTTATAAAAGAACCAATAGCGACACCTATGCACATACCCATACCTATTCCTATCGCTAAATTATCAAAAAGCACACCAAAAGCCGCACCAATACCAAGTCCTAAACATAACCCTGTGGCAACATATGTATCTTCACGCAAATTTTTCTTTTCATTTTGGTTTTTATCCATTGAAATCCCACTTATCAGCTCACATACAACTCAACAATATCTAAATCTTTCTTTGTTGCAAGTTACTTTTGTGTGTTAGTTCAGTTGAAGAAAGTTTTGATTTCTATTGGATGTTAAACAATCCTGAACGGATAGCTGATTTTGAGAACACCTATAATAATTTGACACAGTCTCTACATGCAAATAGCGATGTTACTATCGGCTGAATCAAAAAAATTGATTTCAATAAAAAAGTGGAAAGACCACGTAGAACGTATGAAAGTTAAACAAATCGTTTACAAACAACAAAAACCCCAACAAACAACAAACACAAAAAACACAAATAAACCCACATTATTCATCAAATACAATTGCTCAACATATAAGATAACAAATAATTCATAAACAATCAACACAAATACATCACACGCAAAACACACAAAACACACAAAACACAACAAAACAATCACCAACACACACCAACAAGAAAAAACAAAACACAAACAAAACAAACTATAACAATAACACTAATCACCACCACAGACAACACAAACAACTTCAAAAAAATGAAATACTTCACAAAAAAACACAAACAAACTCTACAAAAACTCACCCCAACACAAACCCCAAACCACCAAACGCACCTTACCATAATAAAAAAATATTTTGACAACCTACAAAAAGAATTCAACAAACTCCTAAATAGTGGCGAAGAAGAAAAACTCTTAAAACCTTTAAACAAAGACGACAAAACTCAATGCGGAACACAAACCCCAACACAAACCCCAAACCACATTGTTGACATGATAAACGAAAACAGTTTTAGTTTATGCCAAAAACTTACCAAAAATAAATCAAAAAAAATAACTGCCATACCAAATTTAATTAACCGTTTTAATATAAAAAATTACATAATTACCACTGACGCCATGACAACCCAACGAAACATCGTTTCACTAATTCGCAAAAAAGACGGACAATACGCTTTAACTTTGAAGACTAATCACAAACATTTCCATAAAGCTGTACAAACACTGTTTTCAAACCCACAATTTCTAACAAAACGCGCATACCACAAAACCGAAGAAAAAGCTCGAGGCTGGAGATTAGGAAGTATTGGCAAAGCACCAAAATAAAAACCTTAACACAAAAAAACAAATGGAAGGATTTACGATCCATAGTTATGGTACAACGCACCACAACATCTAAAAATGGAGCAACCACCAAAGAAAAACGCTACTTCATCAGCAGCTTACCATTAAATGCAAGCGAGGTTGTTTTGGTTGTTAGGGTTGTTGGTGTGTTGAGTGTTTTTGTTGGTGGTTGGTTGTTGTTTTTAGGGTGGATTGTTGTTGGGTGTTGGGTTGTGGTGTGTTTTGTATTTTGGGTGTGTTTTGTTGGTTGTTTTTGAGTTTTTTGTGTTTGTTTGTGTTGGTGTTGTTTTGTTTTTGTTGTAATCTTGGTGGGTATTTGGGGCAGGTTTTGTCTTTTTAGTTTTTTTGTTTGTGTTTTTTGGGTTTATTGGTTGGTGTTTGGTGGTGACTGTTTTTTCGTGCGTTTCTCGTGTGTGGGATACTAGAGACAAAAATGAGCAGATAGTTTAAACGTATGCTTTATCATGGTGGGTGTATTGCACAATTTGAACAGTTGATGACTTTTCTACTACACAATATATGAGAACAAAAGAATTAATGTGTGTTCTGCGAAAACCATCCAATGGATGTTTTAAAGGTTTAAATTGATACGGATCAACCAGAATTTGACGTATTTTCTTGTTTATAGCCTCTAACTGAACACGATCTCTTTTTAAAAGCTTATGAAAAGTTTTAGAAACCTGTTCCTCAATCTCAAGACTATACAAACAACCGTCACTTTAACCCATATTCTGCCTCGAAATCATCAACTTTAACAAACTTACCCTTTTTAACAGTCTCCTCGATTTCTGCTATAAATTCGGGTCTTAACTGGGGTTCAAGCTCTGATTCCCCATAGTGTTTGATAATAACACGTAAAGCTTGACTCTTATCCTTAAACCCATACTTTGCCTTAACGATGTTAATTACCCTGTTCTCCTCTTCACCTAACTCTATAATGTTTTTTACCATCGAAACATCTCCAAATCACGAAACATAATACCAGATAATACAAGATTATTTAAAGTAATTCATACAAACACAATCAACCCACAGTATAACGAAAGCAACAAAAAAGTGATAACATGGGCGATTCCACCGACCGACTTAATTCCAAACCCTGCTCTCGAAATCACTCCATACTTTTGGAATATGCACTAGACAAAAATTTGATTTTTTGGATTTGCACTATGCAACTTATGTTTTTTCTAATTTTACAGCTTTCGCCAACCATTTCTATCTAGGGATATTTTGTCCCTATGTATAGCTTCCCAAAAACTGTATCCACACCTTACTTTATAACAACCCATAAAACTTGTCAACTTAACAAAATCAACATAACAGTTATTGCTAACACTAATGACACTAATTTCTCTGTCAAAAGAAAAGTTGTAATACACTTAATCCGTAGTTCCCGCTATCTTTTCTAGGTACAAATACTAATCTTACTTACACAAAATAAAAACAAAAAACACCACACCAAACAACTTGAAACAACCACTAACCCTCCTAACCACCACCTGAATAATAACCAAAAAACAACCACAAACCACTCAAACAACCAATCTTTTTTAATTCAACAACAGCCATATAATAAACGGTGACCACAAATATGAACAAGTTTAACACTTCTCTCAAAATTTTTCTATTAACTTTTCTAATAATCACAGTTTTAATTTCCTCTCTACCTACAAACACAATTGCAAATGGCTCCAGTGAAACTATGGAAAATACGACACATATTAAAAATGAAAATGAACTCAAAAACGCCACAAAAAACGCTTCCAACAATAGACCTATCACCATAATCCTAGACAACGACATCACCCTAACATCAACACTTAACATTGAACACGGAGACATTACCCTAACAAGCAACAAAAATAGTGGATTTTACAAACTAATTAGTGAAGCTTCCAACACCATTATTATTGGAGACGGAGTGTTGAGGCTTGATGGTATAATCATAACCCATGTTGATGGCACATTTGGTCGAGGGATAGGTGTTAGCGGAAATGGTCAACTTTTTATGTATAGTGGCGAAATTTCAGGTAATGCTGCTACAATTCCTGAGATTGCGTTGAGTGGTGGTGGCGTGGATAACTCGGGTGTTTTTGAGATGCATGGTGGTGTGATTTGTAATAACACCGCTAACTCTGGTGGGGGTGTGGATAATACAGGTGTTTTTCGAATGTTTGGTGGTGAGATTTCAGGTAATGTTGCAGGAATGGGTGGTGGGGTGTTTAGTATAGGGACTTTTAACATGTCAGGTGGTAAAATTATTGGTAACACAGCTAGTTATGGTGGTGGTGTTCATTGTTGGCTGGGTGTTTTTGATAGGCAGAGTGGGGTAATTTCTGGTAATACTGCTAGCAATGAGGGTGATAATGTGCTTGAGGGTAGTGTTGGTGAATCTTCTGATACTGGTCAGGGTTGGTCTCCGGGACATAGTGGTAGTGAAGGATTTTTTGGAGGTAATACTGGTTTGACTGGTGGAAATAATGAAACATTCATTGACGCTGATGAGTCAGTTGGTGATGAGTTTGATTTAAGGAGTGGGGTTATTATGTGGGTAGGTGTTGTAATTGTAATTGTAGTAATTAGCGGGGTAGTTTTATTTTTTACATCTAGAAAATAGAATATGTAAAGAAAAAAAATAAACTGACAAACGATAACAGTTAAACTTACTTTTGTCACATAGGCAACCTCCTAAAACCCCATTTCAGAAAAACAAGCAACATAATTGCACGGTTTTTAGCATGTAATTTTTGGAAAAATTAGGTTTTCGGAGGGTGTCTCTAGTTGTGTTTGTATTCCAAATAAGTGTAGTTGGCCCATACGTGTTTCCCTGCTTTGTCTTTATTGCATATAATGTACATGCTAGTTAAGAGGTTTTCGGAGGTTGCCTTGGGGAAGTAAAGAAGAAAAACTCGGCTACGCCATAATAGAAGAAATTAATTCTGACTTAAAAAAAGCTCTTGAACAATGCAAACTAGGTAATAATTTAACAGTGTATGACTATTTTGACTTTGAAAAATACGGTCGCGACATAGAAATTAACGAAGGATATTTTGTTGCTGATGATCTTTTTGTATTTTACCACTCAGATATCGACGCTAACCGTTACACCCTTCAAGAGCTTAAAGAGCAAATAGATGATCCTCGCCTATAGTTTTTCAGAGATTCATTTACTTAATTTTACACTATAACGTTATTTTTGGTTTTAAAATATTAAGTGTACCTAATTTCTCTCTATTTATTATATATTTTTATATATTTTTTGATTGCTACTGTTTTTTTAAGTACTCTTAACTGTTGGTTGGTATATTGTTGCGTGGTTTTTGTTGTTTTTATTTTTTGTTAGATTTATTTTGTCATTGTTATTAATGGTGTGTGAGAGTTGACTTTTGTGTCGTTTAGAAGAAAAAACAGAGCTGAAACTACTCAACAAATCACATTTTCGGAACTGCTGCAAAGTATTTTATGACGCTGCGCCAAAATAGTTATATTATAGACATGTATCTTAAAAAAAATGGTTTTGAATTGTCAAAAGGAGATTAAATACGAGGAGAGTAAAATTGGCGAATAAATTTGGTGTTTATCTGCTTATAACCGCATTGTTATTAACTTCTTTCATAATTATTGATGTTAAACCAGTAAGTGCAAAAAAATTATCTGCTACATGGGGCAACCTAAATAACTTAAATTATGCAAACGGTACGTCACGTTATAATTCAACAGAATATGTCAGAGAGCAAACTGTAAGCAATCAAATTTATGACATGTTTCCCAGTACTAGTGGTAGTAATGGTTGGGAGCGTCTGAATAATTATGCTGGTGGAACAGTTTCAGGAGGTGGAACAACTACCACTAACGTTTATAATGTACTTGACATAGTTGCTAATCCAAGTTATAATTTTGACTGGTCAACAAATTGGTGGGTTGGCGATTTTAATCATCCATCTGCTCCTAACTCGCCATCTCCTTACGGGTATTTTGGTTGTTTTACTAATGTAACTAACTCTTATGTTTTTGATTATGAGATATATAATCACGCTACTTCTTATGGGAATAGTAAGAACTATTTTACGTTTATGTGGACTTGTGGTAATGGTGGTCTTTATTGGGGTAATAATGGTGCTTGGCAGAATATTTCAGGAGTTACTTGGCCTGCTCCAACTCCTACAAACCCACCACCTAGTAATCCAAATACTCAATATGGTTACAACCATTTAGTGATGATTGGACCTAATATTGGTTATAACAGTGTGGGGATGCCTTATGCTTGGACTGGCACCACTGGCATGAATATAAATGGTTATAGCAGTACATCAGGTAGTTACACGTACATAGGTTGGGAAAATACTTCGCCATTCATGGGTGATAAACCGCCTGCTATTAACAGCAGCACTAGTTTAGAGTACCTGTTTTTTGTGTACTATTTTTACAGGTGTGCCTTAGGCTATGAAAATAACGGTGCTCATCAAACAATAAGAGATTCACTTGATTATGCTGCGAAAATGGGTTTTGGAAAGGTATCAGGAACTAATACGGACTATAATTTTAATAGTTCAATACTTAATACTGGTCAATGGATGAACAGTCAAGATTTCCCAAATTATTGGTTTTATTGTAAACTGCGAGTACTTGGCAAAGGAAATATGGTCTTACCAAATTAATATTGAAGGTGTATTATAATGAGAAAATACAAAATTGTTGGAACATTTATACTAAGTTTGCTAGTTTGTTCTTTATTTGTTTCTGTTTGTAGCAGAGGTGTTGTTGGTGTTAGCGGATTTACTGCTGAGGAAAAATTACCTGCTCTTCTAACAGATGTCATCGGACTTGATTTATCAAAGTATGATAAAATGGAGGGCCACACCTATTATGGTACAACCTATAGATATGGTGAAACTGTTGAGGTAGAACAGTGTGGTTTTTGGCTTGTTGACACAAAAGGTGATGTAGTAACTGTGATGAGTGAATTTTATAATGGTTTTCCAGAATGGGTTAACATCCGTGCTGACACTTCTTTTCATTATGCAATAGAACCTTTTAAGGGTTCAGTTGGAGAGTTGCAGAGTTTTTTTGAGCGATACATGGATTTTGCACAAAAATATGACATATTTACTGTAGACAAGTTCGCAGGTTTAGATTTATTTAATACAGTATCAAGTAATCTTCCAACAAAAGTGTCTTCAGATGATCTGTCACTTTATGTGTCAAAACAGAGTTTTGGACTTGGCAGCATTGCTAATGGTGTTGAGCTTCCAAACAAGTCTTTGTCAATAGAGATTACTGATGATCATATTGTTTTTAGTGATACTTTTGGACTTTATAGTGTTTGTGATGTGAATACTTTGTCTAAAGCAGAATTTACGGATTTTGCTTTTGAGGTAGCTCAAATATTTTGTGACACTTTCTTTGTGTTAGGTGAGAATGATGTTAATATTGAGTGGGATTTGGAGCGGTCTGACATAGGTCTTAACATGATTCCGGGGCAGTTGTATAATAATCCTTTAAATAATGAACTTCTTGAGCAAGGTGTGGGTACAAGTTATAGTAAAGACAGGGATGCTTTGGTTCTTTATCCTATGTGGCAGGCCAGATTTTATTTTAACCAAAATATAGATAACATTGACGGTGTTCAGGTTGGTGTTTGGGGGGATACTGGTGAGATTGCTTATTGTTGGGAAACAGGTCATTTAGGTACCCCTGAATTTCCTTTGGATAAATCCTTTGAGCAGTCAAATTCTTCGGATACTTTGTGGGGTTTTGTTGTTGCTGTTTTAGTTATAATAATTGGTTTGGCACTTGTTGTGGTATCGATAAAGAAAAAGGTGCATATTTAGTTGTACAACTGTAAACATGGTAAATATAACCAACGATACGTGTCATTAACTCATCAAATACAGACTCCAATTCACAACTTCATCAATCAACACCAACAATCACAATACTACTGTAACCAAACAACAAAACACAACAAATAAAACAAAATACAAAGACAATAGTAACATGTGTAAACATACAGATACATACGTGTATTTGTGGCACTATTTTCCAAAAAATGGTACAAAAAGATGCGTCTTAGCGGAAAATGAGCGTATAATAAGACGCATATTTTCACCGAGATTTAAATGCACACCAACTCTTTTGCGTGTTAACTTTGGAAAAAAGAGAAAAATGCATAGCAATGTACAAAACGTTGCTATAGTTATTTTTCAGATTACAGATATTCCCAGCCGCCACCACTGCCAGTTGAAGTAATCCAAGCCCATGCATGTACAGTGAAGGAGCTGCCAATTGTTGGATAAAATGTCACTATAACATCTATTAGATGATTTCAGGGGTTATTATAACGTAATAAGAAACTCTAGTATAGTAAACCTAAGCTGTAACGGGTTTTGTTTGAGGCGTTTGGTTTGCCGGTTCCTGTAGGTTAAAATTTTTTCGGGAATTCAGGTTACAATATTCCTTTATACATTTTGTGAGGTTACGTTTCAGGATAAAAACAGTTTTATAAAATGATAGACTCAAACATAGTAACATACCCTAACGACGTCAAAACCAATTACAGGTTTAACCAAAATTTTTGAACAAGAAAACTATTATACTTCAAGTTCCTCATTGTTATTCACTATTTCCCAATAATCACTCTTTGTTGAACCAACATGTCAAATAGCATTCTTTTTTTGTAGACTGTTAGTATCTTACAAGTAAAATTATTTGTAAAGTGTGCAGAAAAATTGTTCGTTTTTGGTTTCGGTTAAACCGAGTAAGTAAAAACAAAACTAAAATGTAGTGACGCCATATTTTCCATAATCAAACAAAAATAATCTGTCAAATTTGTCAACCTTGGCGCGTTAATCAAGTTCATCATAACAAATAGTGTATAGCTTTAATTTACTTGTTTATTTGTCTCTTTAGTTATTGTTTGTAGATAATTCTTAAATTGTTAAACTACATTCCAAGAGGAGTAGGTGTAAAAAATATGGCACAACAAAATTACAAAACAGTTTTCGTTTTTCTTGATACAGATAAATATTGCAGTCCATTTGACTTGCTAGTAGCAGTTGATTGTTTTCCAGACTCCATGATATTTAAGTATGAAAATGTAACAGGCGAAGATGCTCCAAAGATTGTCTTTGATTTACTGTTCCCACGTGGTCCAGTAGGTGCGGCTCACACAAAAATTTTCATCAACGGAAGTAACTTTGAAGAAGTAGAAAAAGTTGTCGCTGCAACACAAAATGCCATGAAGTCAGCTCCATGGGGAAACAGTATTATTGTTGATCCAAGAGGAGGATATTCAACAGCTGCAGCAGCAGTAGCAAAAACATTTGGTGCATCTATGGAAAAAAATTTAGGTTCTCTTGAAGGCAAAAAAGTTACAGTTCTTGCAGGCACTGGACCAGTTGGTCAAACAGCTGCACGTATTTATGCTGCAGAAAAAGCAGATGTTACAATCACCAGCCGCAGTCTTGCCAAAGGTCAAGTTATTGCTGACAAAATCAACAGTGAAGTGTGTGCACAAAGAGTCAAAGTTGTTGAAGTTAGTAAACCAGAACAAACAACAGACGCAATACGTGATGCTGAAATTATTCTTGCAGCAGGTGCAGGCGGAGTACAACTGTTAACTAAAACAGATATCGATTCGGCAACAAAATGTAAAATTATTGCAGATATTAACGCGATTAAACCTTTAGGTGTTGAAGGTTTAGGTTCCAACGATGACAATATCGAATTAAAACCAGGTGTTTTTGGGATTGGTGCTTTATCAATTGGTAAATTAAAACTTAAAACTGAAACAGAAATGATTACTCGTGCAACGTCTGAAGCGCAGGGGCTTTTTGATTATTCAATTGCTTACACTATAGCAAAAGAAGCCATTCTAAAAAAACTTGCAAAAGCTGCTGCAAAATAAGGTAGCTACTCAATCTTTTTTTTCATTTATTAAGAAAGATGTTTATTTATGTGAGTTACTTAATGCGCTCTGAATCCTTGTAATTCAAGAAATATTAAAGAGAGGATTTTGAGTTAAATGAGTTTAGATGAAACTGTCACTAATGCCTCAGCTATTGCTAGCTTAAGTAGTACAATTCAAAAAACGTTAAATATTAGTGCTACGAGTGCAGAAATTTTGGTTTCAACCTTAATATTCATTATAATTGGATTAGCAGGTTTAGTTTCGTACACTATTATTAACAAATATGTTAATCGTTGGACAGCAAAAACTGCGACAAACTTGGATGACAAAATAGCGAAAGCTATGAAAACGGTTATGATAATTTTAATTGGAATTTTAGTTATCCGATTTTCAGTGTCTCCATTGTCATTTCTTAAACCGTACAATTATGTATTAGATAGTTTATTTTTAATTATACAAATATTGCTTGCAGCATATGCTATTTCAAAAGTTGCAAAAATTTTTATTGATCAAATTGCAGATGTAACAACGCAAAAAAGTGGAAAAAACAATAAACATGCAACGTTTGTAATCAAACAAGTTATAACAGCAATCATTTTCATTATTGCAGCTTTAACAATTACAAATTTGTTAGGGTTAACAGGACTATGGCAATCCATAGCTACTAATGCAACAATCAGCGGCATCATCTTAGCTTTCGCACTCCAAAGCACTTTAAGCGATCTATTTAGCGCAATTTACGTTTACATTGACCGCCCATTTGAAATAGGCGACTACATTTACATAAATGAACACAGTGGAACAGTTAAAAACATTGGCATCCTAACCACAAGACTCCAACTCTTACAAGGCGAAGAATTAGTAGTTTCAAACAAAGAACTCTCTACAATATATATTAGAAACTTTAGAAAACTACAAAAAAGAAGAATAGTCTTCAACATCGGCGTAAATTACGATACACCAAATGAGAAGCTTAAAAAAATTTCGCCAATGATCACAGAGATAATAAAAAACGTTAAAGGAGCATCACCGCAATTTGTAAAATTTAACGAATTTGGTGAATACAGCCTAAAATTCTTCATCAGCTATTTCGTCCACGCACCAGACTATGGCAGTTACCTTGAAGTCCAACAAGAAATTAATTTAGCTATAAGAGAAGCTTTTGAAAAAGAAGGCATAGAAATGGCATACCTAAAAAATGTGACATACCTCAAAAGGTAACTATCACCATTCATTTCTAACTAACACTACAACACAGTTTGACAAAAAATTCACACCACAAAAAAACAACCACCACACCACACTACTTCACCCACAACAACCAACCAACAAACAAACAACACAACAAAAAAACATTTAACACCAACTATATTGAAACACTCCTAAAACCTACAACCCAACAAAACCTACCTCACCTCACCATAAACACTATAGAGCTAACAATTTAAAAACCATCTACACATATAAAAAATGTTAGAAAGCACTTGCGATACGCTCACAAGCTTCTTTGATACGCTCTTTTGGACGAGTAAACGTAATACGTATATACCCTTCACCATATTTACCAAAACCAACACCTGGAGTTACAGCGACACCAACATCAAGCAATTTAGCAGCAAACTTCATTGAATCACCTTTACAATTAACCCACACATAAAAAGTTGCTTTTGGCACTTTACATGGATAACCAATTTTTGTCAACGTATTAACAAGTAAATCACGCCGCTCTTGCAAAAGTTGATTATTTTTACGCAAAAATTCTGGTTGACCACAATTTTTATAAACACTTAAAGCAGTGGTTGCAACTTTTTGGATATAAACTGGCGGTCCAGAATCAATTTGAGATTTAATTTTTGTTAAACCAGCAACAAGTTGTTTATTACCAACAGCAAACGCAATTCGATCACCAGTCATATTAAAAGTTTTAGACAAAGAATGAAATTCAATTGCAACTTTATCAGCACCTGGAACTTCAAGAATACTTGGAGCACGATAGTCATCATACGTAATTTCTGAATACGCATTATCATAACAAAGAATTATATTATTATCTTTAGCAAAATCTACAGCTTTTTTTAAGAATTTTTTATCAACAACCGCAGCTGTAGGATTATTAGGATAATTAAGAAACATCAAACGTGCATTATCAACATCAATTGCATCCAAATCTGGTTGGAAATTATTATCTTCAAGCATCGGCATTGGCACAACTGTACCATCACAAAGAATAGTACTACCATTAGCATACACTGGATAAGATGGATTAGGCACAAGCACTTTATCACCAGGATTAATAAAAGCACGAGCAATATTTGCAAGACCTTCTTTAGAACCCAACAACGCAACCACTTGGTCATGTGCAACATCTACATTAAAACGGGTCTTACACCAAACTGACACTGCTTCTCGAAAATCGGGTTCACCTTGACTAAAGGAGTAATTATGATTCTTCAAGTTAGACACTTCTTTAGCCAACGCTTCAATCACAAAATCTGGCGGGTGAAGATCAGGATCACCAATACTCAAAGATATTAAGTCAATTCCTTGAGCTTTCTTTTCTTTTTGAATTTTTTCCATTTCAGCAAATAGATACGGAGGTAACCGTCTAACTCTTTCGGCATATTCAAAGTTCATTATAGTTTTCTCCAATTAGAGTTCCTTTGTAAATTTTTTCTGCAGCACCACTTAAAAACAGGTTATGCTCACCAACTTCAACCTGTAAGTTGCCACCTAACACGTGAACAGTAACTTTGTCACCAACTTTACCAAGTTTGTTTGCGACCGCAACAGCAGCACAAGTTCCAGTACCACATGCAAGAGTTTCGCCACAACCACGTTCCCAAACACGTACTTTAAGTTCGTCTTTACCTATCACTTGTACAAAACCTACATTAGTACGTTTAGGAAAAACCTCATTAATTTCCACAAGAGATCCAATATATTCAACTGGAGTTTTATCAACATTTTCAACAAACATAACACAATGAGGATTACCCATAGATAAACAAGTTACGTTATATATTACCTTATCAACAATTAAATTACAATTTATACAAACACCCTCACCAGTCATTGGTAAAGATTTGCGATCCCAATTTGGTGCACCCATATCAACCCTAACAGTTAGGACTTGATCACCATGCAGAGTTAAAACAATGTTTTTTATGCCTGACAAAGTTTCAACTTTAAACTCTGACTTTTTGATAATACCCATTTCATAACAATATTTACTAAAACAACGAATACCATTACCACACATTTCTGCTTCACTACCATCAGAGTTAAAAATCCGCATTTTTACATCAGCCACATTTGAATTACAAACAAGCAACAATCCATCCGCACCAACTGAAAATCTACGCGTACAAAGTTGCTTAGCTAAAGCTGAAATGGTTTTGTCGAATATATTTTCATCACGATTATCAATCACAATGTAGTCGTTTCCTAATCCATGCATTTTCCAAAATTGCATATTACTCACACCGTTGCACCATTCGTTGACTTGTTAACAAATCTTGGAACTGTTCTCGCTCTCTAACTATCACAGATTTACCTTGTCGAATCATAACTTCAGCTGCACGTGGACGAGAATTATATTGAGAACTCATACTAAAACCATAAGCTCCAGCATTAAGAACCACTAAAACATCACCTTCAGCTACCAGTGGCAATTCACGATCTTTAGCTAAAATATCACCTGACTCACATATTGGACCAACGACATCAAAAACTTCACTACATTTATCGTTTAATTTGTTAGCTACCAAAACTTGGTGATAAGACCCATACATTGTTGGACGCACTAACGTGTTAAACCCTGAGTCTACACCAACAAATTTGCGATGAGGAGTAACTTTTACCGTGTTAACAGTAGTTAACAAAATACCTGCATCACAAACAAGATATCTACCCGGTTCAATGTGCAAAAATGGTTTACCTAAATGATATTCATTCACTTTAGATTTAAACAACGAAACTATTCTAGAAGCAAATATCGATAAATCAAAATTATCATCATTTGGATGATAAGGAACACCAATACCTCCACCAATATCAATGAATTCAAAATCTATTCCTAACTCATCGTGAACTCTTTTAGCAATACCTAAAAGTCTCTCCACTGCCTGAACATATGGGTCAAAATCTAAAATACCTGAACCAATATGCATATGAATACCAAAATGTTCAACTCTTGCCTTCTTTGCAGTAGCATACGCTTTTAGAGCATCTTCTTCCCATAAACCAAATTTTGTTTGCGGTCCACTAGTAATACAGTGATCATGATGTCCAGCAACAACTTCTGGGTTAACACGTACAGAAATTGTTGAAGGAACAGCAATTTTAAGCAAACGATCAAGTTCACTTTGACTGTCGATATTTACTGTTATACCAGCATCAACAAGAAACTTAAGCTCATCATTTCGAACACTTGTTCCTGTGAAAAGAATGCTATCTGGAGTAAAACCACTATTTAAACCCATAAAAACCTCGCCAGGACTAACCGCATCGAGATATGCACCTTCAGATTGTAAAATCTTTAACACCGTAAGGTTAGTATTTGCCTTGCAAGCATAATAAATACGTACATTTTTGTATTTACTCGCTATAGCATCATATAATCGATTATAGTTTTCACGAATTCGCTTCTCACTTAACACGTAAAGTGGGGTATCATACTTGTGTGCTAATTCTTCAACTGAAAACCCATCAAAGTACAAACTACCTTTGGATTCTTTTAAGGGTTCACAAAGTTTACGTTTAACCATCAATCACACCAAACATTGTTGTCATAACATACAAATTAAGCCAATCCTTTAGAAACATACAGTTCAGCACTTAAAATGCCACCACCTGCAGCACCTCTAATGGTATTATGGCCCAGACACGTATATTTAAAAGTCATAATTGGGTCCTTGCGTATTCTGCCAACTACAACACTCATGCCATTGCCTGCACCACGATCAAAACGAGGTTGAGGACGATTTTTCTCATGCTGTACAACAATCGGGTTAACTGGTGCACTTGGCAATTTAAGATTTTGGGGAACACCTTGAAATTTGGCTAACACATCTTCAATTTCGTCTATAGTCGGATTTTGTTCGAGTTTTATGAAAACGGATTCTAAGTGTCCATCAACAACATTTACACGATTACAACTCGCACTAAGTTGAAACTCAGCATTTTGCACAGTGCAACCATCATATTTACCCAAAATTTTAAGTGACTCTATTTCCATTTTTTCTTCTTCACCTGAAATAAAAGGAACCACGTTATCAAGAATGTCTAAAGAAGGAACACCTGGATAACCTGCACCGCTTAATGCCTGCATTGTAGTCACCATAACTTGTTTTAGACCAAATTGCATCAGAGGTTTTAGTGTAATTACAAGTTGAATTGAACTACAATTAGGGTCAGTTGTAATAAAACCTTTCCAACCACGTAGTTTTTGTTGAATCTTAACCATTTCAATGTGATCAGGATTAATTTCTGGAACAATTAAAGGAACGTCTTTGTCCATACGATGAGCACTTGCTTTACTGAAAACAGGATAAAGAGCACCAAATTGTGCTTCAACTGATCCAGCAAGATCGCCTGGAAGTGAAGAAAACACTAAATCTACCGATCCAGCCTGTTCTACTGACTCTACATCGGCATTTACAACTGGCATTTCAGCAATTTGTTTTGGCAGTTCTGTCTCCATAAGCCAAGGACATGCATCTTTATATTTTTTACCTGCTGACCGCTCTGATGCAGCAAGTACTTCTATTTGGAACCAAGGATGCCCTTGTAGTAATTGTATAAACCGTTGTCCAACGGCCCCAGTTGCACCTAAAATGGCGACTTTACGTTTCACCGACATATTTATTCTTCCTATGTTATTATTTTGTATATGTTCTTAATAAAAAAAGTTAACGGATAAAAAAACTGATTAAGTTAGTCCTAAAACGTCAGCCATGCTATATATTTTAGGCACGTTTTGTTTACTTAACCATTCAGCTGCATAAACCGCTCCTTGGGCAAGTGTGTCACGGGAAAATGCTGTATGTTCAATCCGTAGCATTTCATGTGGTCCTGCAATGGTTAGTGTGTGAATACCAGAAACGCCTCCTGTTCGCATTGAAGTGATTTCCATTTCATCAGGCAGTCTTGAACTCATACCGTCTCGTCCTGTAATGGTTTTTGTGTAATTTCGCATATTTGAAATGAGTTCCCCGAGTTTTTTAGCGGTTCCACTTGGAGCATCTTTTTTGCCTGTGTGATGAATTTCGTTTATGCTAAAGTCGTATTCTGATGGAAAAACCTTGAGTATATCTACCAATTTGAAGAAGATGTTTATACCTACGCTATAGTTTGGAGAAAATACAGCAGGGACTTTTCCATTTAGTGTGTTGATAATTGTAGAATTTTGTTCCGATGTAAAGCCAGTGGTACCAAGAATTACACGTTTTCCTTGATTTACGGCTATTGGAATATTTTGTAAGTCAGCTATTGGGGATGTAAAACTGACGAAAACATCAGCATCTGAAAGTGCACTTGCAAGTTGATCACAACTCAATATTTTTGTGTCTTGGTCAGATATTCCAATATCTCTGAGAGTTTTTCCTACAACAGGACAATTTAAAGATTCTATAGCACCAACTGTTTGAATACCTTTAGAGTAGGCAGTTTTGATAATTGCTATACCCATTCTTCCTGCGGCGCCTGCGACACAGAGTTTAAGCATAGGTCAACCCCGATAGGTATTTTTCGTTATACAAACGTTCTGTGAGATCTACATCAAAGTAATCAGCTATTGGTTCAAGTATTTGCGGGTTTACTTCATAGATTTTGCGAGCGTTTGTCAAAACAGTTTGGATACCTGTATGTGTCATTTTGCCTAATGGTTGTCTGCATGGTCCTGATGGCATACCCATAATATTCATCAGTGTTTTAGTAGCAAGTGGGTTTCTTGCTCTACATGTAACTAAACCGTAAGGTGTTGATTCTTGTGTTTTTACAGTAACAATATTGAAGAGTGGTTGAAGGGCTTGCTGGATTATGGTTGCCGCTTCCATGTTTCCATCGAGTATATATTGAATCATGTCTGCTATTGCACGAGGTGTAATATTAGATATTACAGATATTGCGCCTGTTGCCTTTATTTTTGGGTTTATCATCATGGCATAGGTTTTGTCATCGTCACCGCTAAGAATTTCAAAGTCTTCTCCGCAGAGTTTTCTTGTTAATATCATATTTTCCAAGTCACCTGTTGCTTCTTTTACACAACGTACGTTTGGATATTGTTTATGTAGTATTGCTAGGTCTTGTGGAAAGAGTTGAGTTCCAGTTCGTCCAGGTATGATGTATGGAATTATTTGTACGTCAGAGAATTGTTTTGCTATGGGTTCGATGTATTCTCTGCGAATTTCCATTGAACTGGGGCCGTTATAGTATGGGTCTACAAGAAGAACAGCATTTATGCCTGCGTCTCTTGCGTGTTGTGTTCCAGCTATTGCTTCTTGTGTTGAATTGCTTCCGGTACCGGCAATTGTAAAACATCGTTTGCAGGTATATTCGCTGGTTTTTTCAATTACTTTACTGTGCTCTTCCCAGTTTAAAGTTGGTGATTCTCCTGTTGTTCCCATGGCAAGTAAACCAGTTACGCCTTCTTGAATTTGGAAATCTATTAGGCGTTGTAAGCCTTCGTAGTCTACTTGATGATTAGCAGTCATTGGTGTTATTAGAGCTGTTGTACAGCCGCTAAATGTGAACATTTGATATCCTCTTTGTAGGAGATGAGTAACACAAATACATATTTAAATTTTACGAGTAAACGATTAAATTTTACGTAAAACGTAATAAAAATAAAAGTTTTAAAGCCATAAAATCAATACAAGTGCGTAAACAGCAAATACAACACTTAACATCAAACACAAAACATAACAAACGACTAAAAATTTTACCACACTCCATTTACCACCATACATAGCGAAACATCAAAACAGAGATTGTTAATATCAAGAGCAAATATTATAAAGACAACATGCGAAAAATAACTTAATGCCAATCCACATTAATTTAGTATAATTGTAAACATAGTTTTTGCCAATGATACCACATCACAACAATATAATAACCCTCCACCAACACATCCACACTTAACAACTTTACAATCTAACAAAACACACAAAACCCAAAAACCCACACAACACCCTACTCAAACACTTGAAGAACATATTTGAAAGCGGTGAATAAACGAAAAATCAGTATGCTCCATTTTGGAACGAACTGCCGCAGACGGCAAAAATATAGTACAAAATCTTCATCAAATAGACCTTCCAAAATCACATGGGTTATCATGTTCTTTGAGATCATGTAGATTGTATATTGGTTTTTAAAAATTTTTGACTACTGGGGATGGTTTGGGTAAAGATATTTATTTCTTCAACTACCAGTGTTAATTATGAACTCTGCAAATAAAACTTTGACATTAACACTTGTTGTTTTGTTACTGTCAAGTCTACTGGTTCTAACGATTACGCCTGTAAATGTGCAGGCAGTATCTAAGCCATCTGTTCCCCAATTCAACATAAAACTCATTGACAACTCTTACGATATACCACCAATTACTACAACCTATATTGATCAATATACAGGAAAAGAAAACACATATACCGAAAACGGTTACCACGTAAGTCGTAAAACCTTGGAAGTTACAATAAAAAATCAACCCTTTACACCTTACACTAATGCAACAGGTCACGAAATTAACTTGTATTATGTAATTCAATTTAAGGGGCATTTTGGGGAAGACAAAGACTGATGGGGGTTTGGTGCTTCTGATCCAAATGGTAATTTTGCTTATGTTAGTGATGTCTATATGGTTCCGTCTGATTCTGACTATACGGTTATTTCAGAGTCTGCAGATAGGTACACTGGTGATGTTCAAATAGATTGTCGTGTTCAAGCAGTAACGGGGTATAAAGAGTATGAAATGAGTGCAGGTGGACAATTTGGTCACAGTTATATTACATCTGGTGCGGAAAGTGGGTGGAGTAAAATTCAAACAATCACTATAACTGATGGAACTTTGACGTTATCACCTTCACAAACAACAACCATTCCCAGTCAGTCTACAACATCTGATAATAATCAATCACAGCTACCAAATTTTGTGTTTCAGCCATCCTTTTTGTTGTGGGTTGGCGCACTCCTCTTTGCAGGTGTCACTATAGCTGTGATAGCGATGTTCACTAAAAAACACCTAAAACCCCCAAACAACAACCCGGCCCACAACCAATAACCACACCACACAGTTTTCCGAAATCACTAATTATCCGTGAAGAACCAAATATGCAGGTTTCAAATTGCTTGTGTTTTCTGGTTTTTGTTATTTTCTGTTCTCAATTAGTCTTTTGTAGTAATATGGTGTTTTGATGTACTCTTAAGGGTTTATTCCAATTTAATCTACCATCAAGATAAGCAGAGGAAGATAGTATGTTGTTTGACTCAGGTATAGCAAGTGACTAAAAGTTTTACTACAATCTATTTATCACTATACATAGTGAAACATCAAATCAAAGTTTTGTGAATATTAAGCAAATATTATAAAGAAATCGTGTGAAAAATCGCTTAATGACAAATCACACCAACTTAAACCCGCCAAACATATGATAAAAAATTTCTCGCGTTGCTACATAAAAAACGTATTCAAATACCAACAAACAAATCAACTATAAACGGTATAATAAACAAGTTTAACACATTTTTAAAACTTTAAAATAAAAAAACAGGGTTGGTTGATGTCGTACTATGAAACCTATCAGGCTTTACCTTTTTCTTCTTTACCATAATATTCGGTCCATTTCAATTTTCGAGCATCTCTGCCGAATTTCAAGCTGCTTTTCTTACATTTACTTGAATCAAACCATAAAATGGAGCCGTCATTTTTAACGTACATCATGCCTGTACCCGCTGGGAAATCGTTACCACAAAATGAACATTTTCTTGCTTTTGGCATGGCTTATAATTCTCCGTTGGATATTTATCTCGTGATTTTCTTTGCTTCACGTTCAGTTTCGCGGAGCATCAAAATGTCTTGTGCTCTTACTGGACCTTTAACGTTACGAGTAATAATTCGCCCTTTATCTTTGCCTTCCATGATGCGCACCCTGACCTGTGTGATTTCACCGGTAACGCCTGTACGCCCGATGACCTGTATAATTTCTGCAGGAACTAATTCTTCCTGTGCCGCAGCGCGTTCTTCTTTACTACTCATCACTGAGTTCCTCGTTTAACCTGATCAAGTCGCGAAATTATTTCTTTTATTAAGCCTGAAGCATCATCTTTAATTATACAAGCAGACGCACAGGGAACATCAATACCTATTGCTTTTCCCAATGCTTCTTTTGTTGGAACAAACACGTAAGGAATTTTCCTTTCATCACAAAGTAAAGGTAAATGTGCAATAACTTCTGGAGGATCAACATCTTCAGCTATTACAACAAGCTTTGCTATTGAACGCTCAACAGCTTTTGTGGCTTCGTTAGTTCCTTTTCTAATTGAACCAGATTTTGAAGCGGCTGATAGGGCTTCATAGGCTGCATCTACGACTTCTTGTGGGACATCAATTTTTACATAGAACGGTTTTGTCATATTTCTTGACCTCACCCTTTTTTAAGGTAAAAGCATATCAACGACTCTCATTAAATAAGTTTTCTACTAAAAAACACAGGTACACCACTAATCAACCAAGAAAACGAAAACTTTAAATGTGTACTTACATTAATTTCGATGCTTTTCTGAGGGAAATAAAAGTGCAAAGAATTGGCAAAGTATTAAACATTACACCATCAAACAATATCATCATAAAGACAGAAAACCCTCCAAAAATTGGTTGTGAAATTGCTGACGAAAATTTAACTACAGTAGGCAAAATTTTTGACATTATCGGCCCCGTATCATCATCATACGCAGTAATTAAACCAACCATAAAAAATCCGACAGACCTTTTGAACAAAACATTATATTTACTACCCTCAAAACAACGGAGCAAAAAGTATGACTACTAAGGATAGTAAAAAACTATCCGAAAAAAATTTATCTGTAAAAACTGAAACCATAGAAACCCAAGCATGTCCTAAATGTAGCAGTATAAGAAAAATACATGATCCTGAATACGCTGAAACTATTTGTATGGATTGCGGATTTGTCATCCAACAAACAATCATAGAAAAAAAAAGTAACACCAAACAAAAATTAAAACACCAAACAGCCAATAATACACCCTTAACATACACTATACACAATAAAGAATCAAAAACAGTTATTGACTGGCACACCAAAGATAATTACGAGAAAAATCCTGTAATCCAAAAAACTCATATGTACAAATTACGCAAATGGCATAGGCGTATAAAAATCACAAATGCGTCAGATCATGATTTAGTTTTTGCATTATCTGAGATCGCAAAAATGTCCAACAAACTAAATTTACCAAAGAATGTTTTAGAAACTGCATCAACTATTTATCAAGAAGCAATAAAAGAACATTTAACACGAGGGCACTCAATTCAAAGTTTAGCAGCAGCAACACTTTATTTGACATGCAAACAATACAAACTGTCAAAAACACTTAATGAAGTTACTAAAGTTTCAAAAGTAGACAAAAAAGAGTTAGGAAAAAGCTATATTTATTTGATAAAAAACTTGAATTACCTGAACCATAATTTTGATCAACACAGTGCATAAGCAACTTCCAAAAACTTTTAGTCGTTAATAATAAAAATGAAGTGGGAAAAATTGTATGTTACAATTACTGTATTTATTTTGTTTTTATTGATTTGAAACATAAAACGTGAATTTTCAAAGACTACCCATAACAAGTTATACAACTAAAGAATTATTAAGAAAAAAGATGTGTTTACAAAACAATTTTTCCCTAACTATGAAAATAAACGCGGCACAAAATACAACTCAACAAATACATTACACCAAAGAAACAAAAATTTAACAGATAAACACATACCTGAAAAACCAAAAAGGTTACCTATACAAAAGATAACCAACAGAAACGAAATAATTCGTAGGTATTTTTTTAAGCGGGCTATTCTATATGTAGTATATGCCCTACAAATTTACTTTCGACTTATCCAAGATACCAAAATTTTTCTTCACCGAACTTGCAACGGTGAGCTATCAAACGGGCATACATACGACAGCATTAAACACGTCTGTTAACATGATTAAAAAATTCAAAATTGATGAAATAACAGGACTTAACATCAACGACGCTGTAGTTTTGCTTCATGATTTTATAAATATGCAAGCAGCAAACATTGTTGACCGCAATAAATTTTTAGAAAGCAAAAAACGTGCACTTTTACTACCTCATTGTTCAAGACAGTACTTAGATAGTCGCTGTAAAGCAGTTTTTGATGCCGATATTCCAACTTATATTTGTTCACACTGTTCAGAAAACTGTCTAATTAATCAAGCAGATAAAATAACTAAAGAAAAAGGTTACGACGTGTTTATTTTACCAGGCGGTAGTTGCATCCCTAAAATTTTTAATAACACAAAATATGATGGAGTTGTAGGCATAGCATGCGGCGAAGAGGCAGGGATGTTACGACCACTATTAAGTAATATGAATATAGCTGTACAATCTATACCATTAATAAAAAATGGTTGTGCAAACACTATTTTTAATCTTGAAACACTCGCTAAAATTCTTTAAAGCCGCGAACTGACAGCAAACATAACTGTCCTAAACAGTAACAATAATAAAAGTGAAAACAGTTTTTAGAAATAGCAAAACATACTGTTTGAAAGTATGTATAAAAAAATATTATTTTACTATTTCTCGTTTCTTCCAACGTAAATTCTTACATTTGCATTTACGACATTTCAATGCTGTTTCTGCGTTTCGAGCTCCACAGTCACGGCAAATTTTCATGTATAACCTATTTTTTTGAGCAATCGTTTTCTTAACTGGATCTAAGATTGGCATGTTAATATTACCTTCTACCCTTTAGCCACTAACTGTCAAATATATCTTTTGTCTGAACTTGACAATTTATTTGATTACCTCAATTGACACACAGAATAAAGTACCCACTATATCGTCAATTTTATAAAGTAGATCAACAAAATTTTCTTTCTTAACTATAATTAAATCATCAATTTCGACTGCAATACGAAAACTCTAAAAACGACTAACTAACGAGTTTATTCATAGGCATAACATATTTTATGGAAGAGAAAATAGGCAAAACAAAAACTGGAGAAGAAACTAAAACGTTGACCTTATTGATGGTACTGATAAAAACTTTTTGTGTATATGTAATCAGTTTTTTAATTTACGCAAATAATCATGAAAATTTGACGGCTTATACCACTTAATTGGATATTTAATCCAGCTACATTAGTTAGTAACGTTTTATTTTCTTAATAAAAAGTTTGTGATAAAACGTTTTTTATATCGCATGGTGTGTCCTTACCGTTTTGGGAACTAAATAGAACAATACATGGACCTAAAATCGTTGATCCGAATTCCATTCCTGCATCAATGGAAAATAACATAGAATAATTTTGTGGATAAAGTAATTTAACATTTTATCAACCTTTTTCCTAAAAAAATGCAAAAAGATACCGAAAAAAGATTGGCAAAATGGACTTAGCAACACCTCACAAAACGCCAAGAAGTTAAAAATGCTCTACCACTGTCATGAACCACTGCCAAACATTTCGGACTGTGCTTAATATTAATTACTAAATAAAGTTAGCACATACATTGTATTTGTTTGTTTTTTCACTAAACACGTTATTTTTACAATGTTTTTATTTACTTTTGATAGTTTATTTATAAAAAATGTGTTAAATAGACAAAAATAAAAAAATAATATTAAAAAGTTTTATGGTAACAGTCTTACTCTATCACGTGGATACAATGTTACTTCACGAATATTCTTTCTACCTGTAAGAATCATTGTTAAACGTTCAAGACCAATAGCCCAACCAGCATGAGGAGGCATACCCCAATCAAATGTTTGAAGGTGATACTTGAAAGATTCAGGATTCAAACCTTTTTCCTGCATTCTGTCAATAAGTTGATCTTTATGCTCAATTCTTGTTCCACCAGAAACAAGTTCAATATAACGCCACATAAGATCAAAACCTTCACAAATTTCAGGATTATCTTTTCGTGGTTTAATATAGAAAGTTTTGGCTTTTGAGGGCCAATCGGTTACAAAGTAGAAAAATGGGTAAAGTTTACCCAATTCACGAAATGCTTCAGTTGAGATGTCTTCACCCCAAGGAATATCTACACCACGTTCTTTTAGACTGTTAAGAACTTCTGTGTAAGTTAAACGTTTAAAGGGAAGCTGTGGAGTTTCAAAATTGTATTTAAGCGTACATAATTCATTTGCGCATTTCTCTTTGACTGTTACAAAAACATAATGTATAACTTGTTCTAAAAGAGTCATCACGTCATCTGCGTTAGCAAATGCTTGTTCAATATCTATGCTTGTGAATTCGCTTAAGTGTCGTCTAGTATGAGATTCTTCTGCTCGGAAAAATGGTCCTACTTCGAAGACTTTTTCCAAACTCATTGTTAATTGTTCTTTGTACAGTTGCGGACTTTGTGCTAGATATGCAGTTTGATCGAAATATTTTACGTTGAAAAGTTCTGCACCACCTTCAGTTGCAGAACCGATAATTCTTGGAGTATGAACTTCGAGATAGCCTTTTTCAAATAAGAAATCGCGGATTGCTTGCAATGCAGTATGTTGGATTTTAAAAACCGCTAATGTTTTTTCAGTTGTTAAATCAAGTGCTCTTGCGTCAAGTCTGGCTTCGATGTTTGCAGGTGTTTTACCAGTTATATCTATGGGTAATTGTTCAATTGCAGTGTTTAAAAGTTTGATTTGTGTTGGAATTATTTCGATACCACGTGTTGTCATGTTTGTTTTTTTAACTGTGCCCTTTACAGCTATGCTAAAGCGTTTTTGTAAAAAGTTGGAATTTTGCAGTATTTCAGGTGCTACATGTTTTTTTAGTATTGTTATCTGAATTGTGCCAGTGCTGTCTTGCAGGATTATGAATCGTATACCACCGAGGTTGCGTATTTCTTGAACCCAACCAAATAGGGTAACACTTTGCATATCCATCTCTTGAGAAACTTTATCAATACTATGTGTTCTCACCCAGTCTCCAATACAATCCATATTCATGGGTACTTCAACCTTTAATCTGCAAATTCAACACGAATAGATATTTTCTTTACGCTCTGAGCAATACCTTTCAATGTAGACAAATCGAAAGGTAATTGTTGTCCGCGTTTGCGTTTTAAAATGACACGGGTTTCTGTTGTTCCATCAGGCAGCCATATAGTATTTATTGTCAAGATGCTAAATGGTACAAATAGATCTTCGAGGAATTTGCGGTCATCAACACCGTATTCAAGTATTCGCACGTTCTTTCTTGTTTCGTCACTTAGGGCTTTGACGATTTTTCCGCCGTAACCCAGCAAGCGTGGTACATCACCATGTCCGACAAGAATTGCCAATGTTTTTTCAACTTCAACTGCTTTATAGAAACAAACATTCTGAAGTGTAGAATATTTATCTTCCATATTTAGCAATAGTTTGGCGATTCTAAGATCTAACTCACTGATCTCTCCAGCTTTCACTTTAGCAGAACACTTTGGGCATAGCATGCCACTTTTTAAACAGAAACTGCATAGTTCGGTTTTCATGTTTGAATCGCCTTGTTTATTGTAATTTAGGAGTACCTTTAGAGCAAAGACAGGTTACTTAAACGTTCAGCGTTTGAGAGTTATTTCAATTGTGCTTACGTTGCTGAGTTGTGTTTTCTCATCTTGCGAAATTTGATCAGTTCCTATTGTAATTGCCTTAATTTTTACGCCTGGAATGAACTTGCGTCTTACAACTTCAGCCACATCAATTGCCCGACTAATTGCTTTTCCTCGCGCTTTGATAGTAACTTCTTTAGTGCCACCATGAAAGAAAGTTATGCAAGCAAGCACATAATTCATTGTTGGTTTTTTGCCAATCAACACTGTATTTGCTTCAGACATAACTTTACTCCTAAATTTACACTTTAAGATGCGGTTTAAGTAGCTTTTTTTCCAAACTTAAATACATTGTGGTACGAGATGGTTTTTCTAGTTTAAAAAACAAAGATACATCACAACATCTAAATAAAACAAACAAAAACTGAATTACATAACTATACATTAAACTATCTTTTAAACTATTTTCCACATAGTTTTAACAAATTATGCTTATTTATAAAATCATAAGACTACAACATTTTTTAATAAAGCAAATATAAACTAACCAAACAATAATTCTACATCAACACAACCATTGATTCAAAGAAGCCTTTATCAAGTTGTTACATTATTACACCTAAATAGGAAGAGCAAAATGAATTCACAACAAGACTGGTTTAAAATTTTAACTGACTGCAAAGATAATATTAAAAAAGCAATAAAACCACACTTTAAAACCTTAAATGAACCACAACCGTATCTTGGAAAAGGTGCAGGCGGAGACAACATGAAACCGGTAGACTTAGCCGCAGAAAAAGCTATCGTTGACACATTACAAAGTCATGGAATTTCATTTTCATTAATTAGTGAAGAATCAGGTTTTGAAGAATACGGCAACAATCCAAAAGAATGTCACATTACAATTGACCCAATTGACGGCACAACAAATCTGATACGTGGATTACCGTTTTACGCTTCATCAATTGCAGTTTCAAAAAAACCAATCATGACAGATGTTTACGCTGCCTTAGTCACTGATTTGCATCATGACATTACTTACATGGCACAGGAAGGCAAAGGAGCATACCGCGATGGAGAAAAAATCAAAACCTCGCAAATAACATCACTTCAAGAAGCCGTACTTGGAATGGATCTTAACACTTACAAAGATACAGATATTGCATCCAAACTGACTAATTTAATCCACCAAACTAGACACATCAGACATTATGGTGCTAACGCTTTAGAATTATGTTATGTTGCCAACGGTTTAACTGACGCTTTCGTAGATATAAGAGGAAAACTACGTACCACTGATGGAGCAGCAGGCTTTTTAATACTTAAAGAGGCAGGCGGTTTGGTAACTGGTGTAGATAATCAACCAGTTAATGTGAAATTAGACCCAAAACAGACTCTAAAATTTGTAGCTTCTGGCAACACTAAAATTCATGAAACAATTCTCGGATTGATTAAAACCTGATACTAAAACATTTTTTCATAGTTTTGGGCACAAAATTTATTGGAATCGAAAAATTAACAGGTTAGTTAGGTAGTTAGTTTTGTCTGCAGAAGATAATGATGATTTCCCCGAATGGCCAAAAAAACGTCGTACACAACCTGAGAAGTCATTTCTTAGTGACGTAGAAAAGATGTTTCAAGAAATTGAAAAGATAATGGAAGATGGGTTTAATAGTTTTCAGGAAAAAATTCCTAAAGAATACAGTAAAGAACACAAATTACAAGATAAAGATGGGTTTAAAGAATTTGGTCCATATGTATATGGGTATAGTATAAAAAATAGTGTTAATGGTAAACCAGACATTCAAAAATTTGAGAATATAAAAATTAATAACGAACCTGAAACAAAAAAGGAACGCGAAATGCTTGTTGACGTAGTAGAGAATATTGATGAAGTTCATGTTGTTGCTGAGCTTCCAAATGTTGAAAAAACGGATATTAAATTGTATGGAACTGATGATACAATAACTATCGCAGTAAATACTATACAACACAAATATTACAAAGAAGTGGAATTACCAGCTAAAATTTGTGCAAAAAAAGCAAAGTCAACCTATAAAAACGGTGTTTTAGAAGTTGTTATACCCAAACTAAATCCGACAAATATTCCTAAAGGCGACCCAATTGACATAAACTAAACTAAAAAGCTAAATTCTCCATCTTTACATATTAATTATAGTGTGAACCGTTGACTGATAACTCTGAAATAGAAACTTTAAACGCCATTTGTAAACAAGCTAAAACGTCAGGCAAACTTTCAGGCGAAAATATAAATAAACTCTATGAGCTTTTTGGGCAACGTTTCACCAAAGCATTAGACACACTTAAAGAGAATAGAGTTAAAAAATATTTTTTTAAACCCAGCATGCGTATAGTTTGGATTGTTGTTGGTCGTGAACGAGACTATTTAATTATGCCTGAAGCAGAATTTTGTACTTGTGATGATTTTTATTTCAGAGTTTTAGACAAGAAGGTTCACATGTGTTACCATCTTTTTGCTCAAAAGATCGCGCAGAACCTAAACTGGTTTGAACTTATTAACACCGGCGATGAGAACTATAACATGCTTATGGATGAATGGAAAAAAGCGACCCTTTAAATATTTAAATGTGTGTAAAGTGTAGATAACATAAGGTGAATCTTAATGGATTTAGACGCGTACTTTACAATATTACAGTATATCTTAATGGGTGCAACAGCAGTTGCTATAATGTTAATCTTTCTTTACGTTTATCACAATAAAGACGAAACAGAAAAAGAAAAAGAGTAACAGGTTTTTAACCAATTTTTTTCTTGTTTTTTGAAAAGATAAAAAGTAAATAGAGTATTAAAGTTACTGTTATTGTAATTATCATCAACTAGTTTGAGCTATAATATGCCTCAAATACTATAGGAGTTGGATTGATAAAAATGATAATGCTAACACTAATAGAAATATCACTATTCGGTCACGTATCAAAGTAGTTTATTAAGCTGATGATTATACTTAATTACTCACAAAAACAAACAATATGATAAAAACAGACACCAAATACATACACCACAATAACAAAAATATTGTAAAAATAAGAAAACAAAAAAAATAAAACCCCACGACTCAAATGCAAAACACACAAAAAACATTTTAAACACAACACACAAACAACGGAGCCAAACCGCAAACCAAACAACACACACTAAAACACACCACAAACAACAACGAAAATCACAATATTTCACAAAAATTAAACACAAACCCAAACACTGTGATAACAGCTTTAAAAAAACAAAAACACCACACAAACCTCAACCTAAAACATATAAATCTCAACAAACCATTAAAAATACGACTATAAATGGATGAAATATGAGAAAGTTTACTACAAAAAAACATTTTGATGGTTGTGCCATGCAACAAATCATGACACCTAAGAAATTATAGCACATACTTTTAGTACACGTAAAAGTGAAGTTTTACAAGAAAACCGGACTTTACTATAGAGTTAAAACCTAGATATGACTGCATTTTTTGATGATGTTTTTACTTATCATGATATTGTGCCGAAAGGGAGTTTTGTGTACTGGCAAGTAATACTTGTCGTGTTGAGCGTAAACACTTGTCTTTATGTACTTGGTGCAGCAGACTTGTCAGGCGAAGCATTAGGTTTTCAGAATCGTCTCTTATGCATAAAAGTGTTGTTGGCTGACCATAAACTTGGTTCTGTAAAAAACAACTATTTCTTCACTTAATTTGGGACATAACACGCTTTGGTTGTGTTGTTACTGACTTTCTCATTTATTCACAAAAAGAAACAAAAACATAACAGTACACATACATCACATTTTTTTTCTTTATCAACCAAAAAAGTTAATTTGAACAAAAGCTTAAATAAAATGTGTGAGGCATGAAAAATGAGTAATAACCTCGTGAATGTTCAGCCTAATTCTAATTTGTGCGATATTTGTAGTAAAAAGGCTTTTGTTTCTTTGATCTTTATGATAACGCTGGTTTCTTTCTCACTTATCTCTGAGACTAATGGTCAGGTGTGGTGTGGAAATATGATTAATGTTTATGTTGAAAATGAGGTTGAACTTAGAGAGGCTATTAGTGCAGCTCCAGATGATTGGTATATAATTGGTATTGCAAATGATATTAAACTTGAAAAGTCGCTTGAAATTCCTGCTGGCAAGTTTATTGGATTGGTGAGCAACCGTTTGATTGGATGTAATGGTATGGATACCATTATTGTTAAGAATGGTGGGAGTTTGTCGCTTTGGAATGGTATTGTTATTACTCATGTAGAAGGCGATACTGGTAGAGGGGTGTATGTTGAGCAGGGTGGTATGCTTGATTTGCTTGTTTGTGAAATTTCAGGTAACACAGCTACACATGGCGGTGGAGTGTATAATGAGGGCACTGTTACGATGAGATCATCAAATGATATAATGCCAGGTAGTGGTGTAATTTCTGGCAACACCGCTACGGAAGGTGGTGGCGTGTACAATACAGGTACTTTTATAATGGAAGATGGTGAGATTAGTAACAATAATTGTCCAGACACGACAAACTCTATTGGTATAGGTGGTGGCGCGTATAATAAAGGCACTTTCAATATGAATAAAGGTTCTATCTTTGACAATACAGCTACAAAAAATGGTGATGTATACAATGTTGGCACTGTTAAGGGAACTGGCGTTATATCTATTGGTTCAAATACAGCTTTAAACGGCGAGAATGATAACGCGCCTAACGAAAATAGAGGCAGTGACATTTATCTTTTGCTTATTGGAGTTGCTGCCATAGTTACGATTGTTGCAGTTTTGCTCTTTTATCAACCAAAGAGCCGAAAACAACCAACAGTAACAACTTGTAAAATGTTGAATTTATACGGTATGGATGGTTATGTATGAAAATAGGCAATAGTGTTATGTTCAAGTTTCTTGTGGTGGTTTTGTGTACAAGTTTAGTTCCTTTGATGGGTGTAACATATGCTAATGGTGCTGTAGAGTTAAATGGTGTGCCTGATGATGCTATACATATTCAAACTGCTGTGCAGCTTGCAGGTATCGGTGGAGAAGATAGTGCTGATAAGTATTACGTTCTAGATAATGACATAGATATTGTTGATGGATGGTTGGCTATTGATGATTTTAGAGGTACCTTTGATGGTCAAGGCTATAGCATAAACAATCTGTACATGCTAGAAAACAGCAATAGCATGTTTGCCGGGTTATTTGGACTTATTAATGTTGATGGTGTGACAATTAAAAATGTGGGTGTAAACATGAATTCTGATGGTTCAAATGCTAATTTTAACTTTAGTTACGTGGGCGGTTTAGTCGGCTATATCCACGGTGATGCAACTATACTGAATTGCTATGTTACAGGAGATATAATTACTGATTCTTCTTATGGGAGTGCTAATGCTGGTGGGTTAATTGGCTGTAGTAATGGTGATGTGACTATAATGAATTGTTATGTTACGGGTGATATAACCGCTGTTGGTGCTGGTAGTTGTGCGGGTGGTTTAATTGGGAGTAGTGGTGAGGTTGCAACTATAGTGAATTGTTATGTTACTGGTAACGTAACTGCTATCTCTACTGCTACTTACCGTGATNCTTCTGCTTATGCAGGAGGCTTAATTGGTAGTAGTGGAGACTTTGTAAATTTGTCAAATTGTTATACTACTGGGGACATAACTACTTCGGTTGCTACTGATAATGCTTATGCTGGTGGCTTAATAGGTCGCAATTCTGGCAATAAAGTTGTAGATAGTTGTTATCGTCTTGCTGCTCAAAAAATCAGGGGAGCTATAATAAATGATGTGGGTACACCTCTTTTATCTGCGTCAATGAAAAAACAGCAATCGTTTATCGGGTGGGATTTTGACACCATTTGGGCAATTGACTCTAATACAAATAACGGCTATCCACATCTTAGAAGCTCAATTACAAGTTTAGAAATTGACTCTAATACAAATAACGCCCATACACGTCTTAGAGATTTTATTACAAAATCAAATGTAGTGCACATTCAAACGGCTGAAGAGCTTGCAGATATAGGCGGAGCGAAAAGTGCAGACAAACATTATGTGCTTGACAACGACATAAACCTTGTTGGTGAATGGGTACCTATTTATGATTTTAGAGGTACTTTTGATGGTCAAGGTCATAGCATAAATAACCTATATGTGTTGAAAAGCAGCAAAAGAGAACAAGCGGGATTATTTGGACAAACTAGTAATGTGACAATAAAAAATGTAGGTGTAAACATAAGCTCTAGGGGATTAACTGCTTCTGGCTCGGCAGGAGGCTTGATCGGTCAGGGTGGTAAAGTGTCTATAATGAATTGTTATGTTGTGGGTGATGTAACAACTAATGGTGATTCTGTGGGTGGTTTAATCGGTTGGAACTGGGGTGCATCTATAAAAAATTGTTATGTTGTTGGTGATGTATCAGCTATCTCTACTTCTTATGCTGGTCGTGTTTTTGCGGGAGGTTTAATTGGTTATGGTAGTGGCGGCATAACTGTGGCGAATAGTTATGTCACGGGTGACATAATTGCTACCTCTTCTGGCTATGGCTCTGGTAATGATTATGTTTGTGCAGGAGGCTTTGTCGGTTATAGTGGCTATGGTGGAGTAGCTGTAGAGAATAGTTATACCACAGGCGACATAACCGCAACCTCTACAGGCACTCTACCTGTTTATGTGGGCGGTTTAGTTGGCTATAGCTGGATTGGTGAAATAGCTATAAAAAATAGTTATACCACAGGCGACATATCTGCTTCTGGTTCTTTTGGTACTTTTGCAGGTGGCTTAGCCAGCTATAGTGATAGTGGAATAGTTACCGAGAGCTGTTATCACCTTTCTAGCCAAAAAATAAGCGGCGATACAATAAATGACGCAGGTAAACCTCTTTCGTATGAGGAGATGCATGATCAACAGTCGTTTGTTGATTGGGATTTTAAGACTCTTTGGACAATTGTCCCCAATACAAATGAAGGCTATCCGTATCTTTTATTTACTGAATCAGAGTTCATCAGTACACAGGATTTGTTTGGGTCTTTTTGGGTTAATGTATTATTGATTGCAATTGTGTTAATAGTTGTAGGAGCTGTTTTTGTGGTGTTGAAAAAGAGATTTGCTATAAAGGTAAATAAAACATAATGCCTATCTCAGAAAATTTAGGATACTAAAGGGAAAAAAATTGTTTCGCCTTGTGTAGATGGTAATTTGTTTGTCAATTGTCGCCTACAAAGGCAGTACTACTTTTTTAGGGTGTAACGCCTTGAAGAGAACGCGTTTCTAACTGTTCCGCTTATTGTTTGATTTCTCCTTGTACGAGGCAGCAGACTTAAGCGTGTGGGTTCACCATTTTTAGCTCTGCTTCCGATACATCAAATAATCTTGTTTTTCCTGCTCTATGACGCGATAAGTATTTTCTACGGCTTTATTCACCTAATTTTCACATATTCTTCTTTTCTCATTTTTTCAGCTTTCTTTTTTACGAGTAGGTTAAAAAGTCTAAGTCTTTGGTCATCCTGTTTTAGGGTCATTTGAGGCGCGTCAGGTTCGCGTTGCTTGGGCTGACATTTAATCATAAGTGCATTCTTGTGATATTCTTTCAAAATAGCCCCTTGTTGCTCCAAAAATCTTTATATCCGTAACTTTTCAAAGTTACCCCTATGAAATTTTAAGCAAATCAAAAAAAATCATAGATTTCCTGTCTTCTTAGGCAAAACACACAAACACTCCCACCCACCCACAAACCTCAACAACCATACATCTTAGACAACACAAACAAAACCACCCCAACAAACACCACCCCAACCAACTGAGAATTAGGCTTTCTAAACCATTACTTATACACAAAACTGGTGTTGATTTATTCAAGTTTTTGATTTTTCAAAAAAATATCGTTTAATCCATTTTATGACTTGCCCTCAAATTTCACAATTTTTACACCTCCACAACACATACACTCCACAAACATTAACACTACACTACTAACACACAACACCACACCCTACCCCAACACACCTACCAACTAACCCAAACACTACCAAATTAAAAGAAATAACACAAAATACAACATAAAAAAATTCAACCACACCAAAAATAGTTATTTTAAAGTTTTAATAAATTTAAGCAAAACACACCATTTAAACGCAAACTATAAACAAGCAAAAAACTATTCCATACAAAGAGAAAATGATAACCGAAGAAATTATTGCAGCAATACTTGCTAAACACCCAGAACTGTCTGAACAACAAATTCAAGAAATGCTCACATATGAAAAAAAACGCTCAGGCGGTTTACTAGGTGACGAAACAATTCTACGATTAATAGCTGTAAAACATGGTATTGAAGTTACCAAACAAATAGAATTCACCAGAATTTTATCATCAGGACACCTGTTTTCTGGTTTAAATGATGTTTCTGTTGAAGGCAAAGTAGTAGCTGTTTTTCCAACACGCAGTTTTAACAGTGGCGAAAAAAGTGGCAAGTTAGCTAATTTGATGATTGTTGATACAGATAGCATCATACGCGTTGTTTTGTGGAATGAAAAAACAGAAATTGTTGAAAACGGCAAATTGCAAATTGGACAAATTGTAAGGCTTTTACACGGTTATACAAAGGATGACCAGTATGGTAAAGTTGAATTGCATCTGGGTGTCAAAAGTAGAATTGAAATTAATGAAGAATCACAAATTAGTTATCCAAGTGTAGAAAAATTTACCACAAAAATAAGTGAGATTACAAACACTTTCAACAATGTTCATTTATCTGGTGTTATTAAAGAGGTGTTTGGGTCGAAAACGTTCACTAAAGGTGATAATACAGAAGGTAAACTTTTACGCTTCACTCTTGTAGATGATTCAGCAGAAATTACAGTTGTTGTGTGGAACGGAAAAGTTGATGAGTTAGAAGGACAACTTAAATCTAAAATTGGCCTGTATTTGATTAATGGTAAAGTTAAAGAGAAAGAAGGTGGTAATTTTGAAGTTCATGTTGATTCGTCAAGTTTTGTACAAATAGAATCAATTATGCATCACATGATTAAAATATCAGATTTGAAAGAGGGAGACATTGTTAATATTGAAGGATGTGTTTCAAATGTTGATGTTATAAAAGAGGTAACCACGGGCAATGGTGAGCAAGTAAAGTTGTTTACTTTTGAATTAAAGGATGAAACGGGTTCGGTGAGGGTTTCAGTGTGGCGTAGTCAAGTTGAACAGTTTTTTGATTTGAAACTTGGTGATACTGTAGTTGTAGAAAATGGGTTTGTTAAAAAAGGGTTGGGAAATAATTTAGAGTTAACCACACGCAGTGGAACTCAATTTAAGGTTAAAGCTATTTGATTTTTTTGATAATAGCTTCTGTCATGTCGCTTGTTGTTGATTTTCCACCCAAGTCTGCTGTACGGATTTTTCCTTCAACAAGTACTGCAACTATTGCTGCTTCGATTTTTTTAGCCGCGTCTTTTTCATCAAGATAATCAAGCATCATTGCACCTGCAAGTATAGTTGCAATTGGGTTTACACGATTCATACCTGTGTATTTTGGCGCACTTCCGTGAACAGGCTCAAACATGCCATACGTTTTGCCAATGTTTGCACCTGCTGCAAGACCAAGACTACCAGTTACTTGTGCTGCTTCATCGCTTATGATATCACCAAACAGGTTTGTGGTTACCATAACATCATATGTAGCGGGTTGTTTGATTAATTGCATTGTTGCAGCATCAATATGTAAATCGTCAACTATGACTTCTGGGTAGCGTTTTTGAACTTCTTTCACTGCATCTTTGAATACACCATCAGTTACACGTAAAATATTGCCTTTATGGATGTATGTTAAATGTTTTTTACGTTGCATAGCCAATTTAAAAGCGTATTCAGCAACTTTGGTTGATGCTTCAGTAGTGATTATACGAAAAGCAACACTTACTCCAGGCGCGATAAGTGCTTCATGACCTGAGTATAAGCCTTCAGTGTTTTCCCTGACTACAACTAAATCAATATCAGGCTTTAAAGATTCTATACTTGGAAAACTTTTACATGGACGAACATTAGCATACAAATCAAACATTCGACGTAAAGTAACTGCAACACTAACTGGCGCGCCAGGTTCCTCAAGTGTAGTCATTGGACCTTTAAGACACGCATCTGTTTTTTTGATCATTTCAACGGTTTCAACAGGAAGGTTTGTACCGTGTTTTTCAATACAGTGTGCACCTGCTTCACCATATAAATAATTAAGCTTAAAAGCTGAAACGTTTTGAACCATATCAAGAACTTTTATAGTTGCCTCTGTAACTTCAGGTCCAATTCCATCGCCTTTAAGGACAGCAATATTATAAGTTTTAACCATTTTAATTCTACCTAAAATATTTGTTAACGTTTTCATTTATCAGCATATCGATTAAACAGTTAACTTCTAACGAACAAACATCCAAATTAAAAATCATGTTAGAACCAAAATGACTTTTACCTAAATAAATTAAAACTGTTTAACAAATAAAAAAAAGAAAATAATAGAAAATAAAATATTACAATTAAAAAATGTTTTTAATAATTTGGTTAAATCATTTTTTAATTTTTTTAACAAAATTTTCTAAAACGTCTTCCATGTTTGGGTGACCGATTTCCTGTAAATTATATTTCACACGTGTAACGGGTTTATTAATTCTTATAATTCTTTCCAAGTCAATTGGTGTTGCAACAATAACAGAATCACATTCTGTCCGATCAATAGTTACCGATAAATCATTCATCTGTTGCTCACCATAACCCATGGCAGGTAACAATTTTCCAATATTTGGATAAATCCTGTATGTTTCAGACAACTTACCAACTGCATATGGCCTAGGATCAATAATTTCAGCAGCACCAAAACGACGAGCAGCCACAATACCAGCACCTATTTTCATTTCACCATGAGTCAATGTTGGACCATCTTCAACCACCAACACCCGCTTACCTCGAATAACATCTGGTTTATCTACACTAATAGTTGAAGCAGCATCCACCACTGTAGCTTTTGGATTTACACGCTCAATATTGTTCCTAACCGTTAAAATATTATCAAAATCTGCACTATCAATCTTATTGATTACCACAACATCAGCCAAACGTAATGTCACTTCACCTGGATAATATGCAAGCTCATGACCCGGCCGCAACGGATCTACCACTGTAATCATCAAATCAGGACGGAAAAATGGAAAATCGTTATTACCCCCATCCCATAAAATAACATCACAACCATTTGGATCATTTTCAGCAGCACACAAAATCGCTTCATAATCCACACCAGCATAAATCACATTCCCCCGAGTAATATGAGGCTCATATTCCTCCATCTCTTCTATTGTACAATTATGTTTTTTTAAATCTTCAACATCAGCAAAACGCTGCACTTTCTGAGCAACCAAATCACCATATGGCATAGGATGACGAACCGCAATAACTTTTAACCCATAAGACATCAATATCTCCGCAACACGCCGAGAAGTTTGACTTTTACCACACCCTGTACGAACCGCACCAACAGCAACCACTGGTTTAGTGCTTTTAAGCATAGTATTTTTGTAACCCATCAAAGAAAAATCTGCACCAGCAGCATTTACTTGCGCACCAATACCCATAACCACAGAGTATGGAACATCACTATATGAAAAAACACATTCATCAACATCAAATTTTTTGATGATTGACTCAAGTTCATCTTGGGCATAAATAGGAATTCCTTCAGGATAAAGCTTACCAGCAAGTTCAGCAGGGTATTTTCTATTCGCTATATCCGGAATTTGGGCAGCAGTAAACGCCACCACATTATAATCAAGATTATTCCGGAAAAATGTATTAAAATTATGGAAATCGCGTCCAGCCGCTCCAATAATAATGATTTTTCGTTGAGACATAAGATCTTTCCTCCACTAAAACCTTTACACACCACACTTACTTATATTATTGTAGCAAACTTTTCACCAAATTTAAAGTTCATACGCTCTGTTCAATTTTTTTTGGACATAGTTTTTGTGAATCATAGTTGAAGCAAACATAAAAAACACATAAACCATAATTCCCGCATTATTTCTTACCACAAACAAAAACCCTGAAAGACAAATCTACACCAAACTTACTACAAATCGCACTCACCATCCTAGCAGGCTCCTTAACCAAAACACAAACACCAAACACCCTAACTTCAAACCACACAAAACAACAAACACGCCAAACAAAACATAAAAACAAACATTCAACAAAACAACACAATACACACTAGCAATACAAAAACAAACAACACTAAAGACAACCTCCGAAAACCCACCTTTTACCCCTAAACATGGCGTATCAGCGGTTCAAACCATATTTAGAAGGCTTTCGGAGACTACCTAAACAAACTAATAAAACAAAACAAATAGAAATCACCAATGACAAAACAAAACCTATTTAAAACAAAAAACCATATATTTATAGTCTGCGCACAAACATTATAGTGTAACTTTTTTTCGTAACATCACAACAAACATTTTGGTTACAAAAACACTATAAATATTTTTATAGACACATAATAATTCAGATCATTGTGAAAAAACAACCTACAAAACATGTGCAATGCTTATGAACTCATGGTTTTTTGTTTGTTTATGTTTTTGTGTTTTTGTTTAGTTGTGCAATTTAGTTTTCTTATTTAACGATAACCTGATGACATTGGGTTATTCGTAGCGCATAGCTTCGGCTGGTCTTGTTCTTGATGCCCGCCATGCAGGATACAAGCTGCCAAATGCACCTAACAATACAGCAATACCTAAACCAAATAACACAAACTCGGGCGTTAAAACTATTGAAATGGCTTGTGAAGAAGCCTCACCTAAAACCACACCACCTGAAGATAAAGAACTCTCACCCCCAACAACAGGAGAAGGAAGAAGCAAATTAGCAAAAAAAGAACCCCCAACAACACTAACCACCACACTAAACAAACCTGCAACAAAACAAAGCAAAACACCCTCAAACACAAACTGACCCAAAACAGACCAACCACTAGCCCCCAGTGCCTTCAGCGTCCCAATTTCTTTTGTTCTTTCTCGCACAGTATATAACATGATAAATAATACAAGAAAACAAGCAACCACCACCACAATCCCCAACTCCATTACACCCATGCTTTCAATCTGACTCAAAGTCTCCTGCGCCAAAGTTAATTGTGCCTCAGTCTGACCCTGCGTCTGCAAAACAGAATAAACCAACCCCGCAGAAAAAGAAACCGACAACTCTGAAAAAGTCACACTAAGACAGTTAGCAACCTCCTCCACATTTGAAACATCATCAACAAAAACCCTAACGCTTGTAGCATTCCCCACATTATCCGTCAACACCCAAACATCACCAAGACCCACATACACCACGGTGTTGTTAAGTGCGGTGTAACCTTCAATCCCAATTACCCGAAATGATCCGCCTAAAATTTTTACAACATCACCCACATCTACGTTAAAATGGTCGGCAACATGCTCCTGTAGCACCACCACCCCAGCATCACCAACCTCCAAATTACGACCCTCAGAAACGTTGGAAGGTAACATAAGAGAACCCACACTAAACAAAGAAGAATCCTCCACAGGCAAACCACAAACCTCAAACACAAACCCCGACACATTAACTTCCGTCTCATACACAGGAAAAACAGACTTAACATGTGGAATCTCTGTAATGTTGCTTGTGTACTGCGTCATATTCATAAACGGTTGCACCACCACAGTTTTATTATCATCCTCAGACAAGGGCACAGAAACTTCAGGCAACCGACAACTAATCTGTGTAGCCACCAACCCAACCGTAGCATTAACCTCCATAGCATTAGCAGACAAAACATCAATAGACCGCTGCGTAGCCACCCGACTCGTCTCCAAACTAGGAGGAATAGAAACCAACAAAGCAAAAATAAAACACAAAACCCCAACCACTAAAACAGAACGCGCCCACCGCCTAAAAACCGATCGAAACGCCCTACGCACAAACAACACAAACAACACCCCACACACTAAACAAAAACACAAAATTGAGATATTAGCTGAGGTTTGGTTATTACGTTATTGTTTATGTTAGAGTTTGTGGAAAAAGCTGTTTTGGTTTTTTTGCACTTTATACGTATAATCACTAAGAAAGCAACTGCCGCCACAACAACAGCACACATCACAATAACCACCCACAACCAAATAGAAGAAGAACCAAACACAAACACGTCAGGGTCAGTACTAATCACTGAAACAGTACCAACATACGTTACAACAGGAGAATCTGTTGCAACATAATCAAGATTAGACACATACAAATACTTCCCATCAGGCGACACCACCACCCCATAAGGGACCACACCAGCATCTATAGAAAAATCTACAAGATTTGTAGCAGTATTTATAGCTGACACCGTATTATTCCAGTTCTCAGTAACATAAACATAATCCCCATCAGTTGATAACGCCAAACCCATAGGAGCTCCCAAATCAGACACCACAGCAACCACTGCATCACTCTCAGTACTCACCACAAAAACCGCCATAAAACCCACCACATACACATACTTCCCATCAGGCGACACTACCACATCCCTAAGACCAGCATCACTAACAGTTATGCTTGCCGTTTCTGTCTTAAGAGAAGGGTCAACAACAAAAAGCAACCCCTCCACAGTTGTAACATAAAGATGATTTCCATCAGGCGACACCGCCAAACCAGAAGGTCCCCTCCCAACAGTTATATTAGATAAAACAGAATGCGTAGCCGTACTCACCACTGAAACCACCCCAAACGACTGATAATACCCCCCACCAACATCTACAAACTCACTTTTCAACACATAAACATACAAACCATCAGACGACACCACCACAAACAAAGGATCACCCCCAACCACAATTGTCGAAGTTACCGTGTTAGTAGCCACCCTTATAACAGAAACCGACCCCTCACCATCAAAATCACGATTTGTAACATAAACATACTCACCATTAGGTGATACTGCCACATCAGAAGGATTAACCCCAACATTCACTCTCTCCACCACCTTACTAGTGGCTGTGTCTATTACGGCAACATCCTCACCATTAGGAACATAAACAAACGAGCCATCAGGAGTCACCGCCAAAGCATAAGGCATCCCACCAACAGACACAGTAGATACACTTGTAGCCTCAACAAACCCCACAAATAAGAAAGCAAACACACAAACAAATATACTAAAACAACCAACAATTCTTTTCAACTTTAAATTCATCATCAAATATTCCTCTTTAACTCATCCTCAACTTACTATCATACTGTTTTTTTGTTGTTTGTCTTGGACAATTTTGCCATCCTGCAAATAAAGCACACGACCTGTCTGAGAAGCAACCCCCTCATCATGAGTCACCATAACAACAGACACACCCCTCTCCCCATTAAGTTCCAAAAGCAGCTTGATAATTTCTTGCTTATTAGCTACATCCAAATTACCCGTAGGCTCATCAGCCAAAACAATAGCAGGATCATTAACCAACGCCCTAGCAATAGCCACACGCTGCTGCTCCCCCTGACTCAACCTAGAAGGACGATGTAACTCACGCCCAGACAAACCCACCAAAGAAAGAAACTCTAAAGCTCGTTGTTTACGTTGCCCTTTGAATTTGCCTGCAAGCTCCATGGCCAACTCCACATTCTCCCTAGCACTGAGGTAGGATACAAGGTTGAAACTTTGAAACACAAACCCAATTTTGTCACGTCTTATTTTGCAGAGTTTATCTTCAGACAGCCGTGCAACATCCACCCCATCCAAAAACACATTTCCACTTGTCGCACGATCAATGCAACCAACAATGTTTAACAGAGTAGTTTTACCTGAACCAGATGGCCCCATAACAGACACAAACTCACCTTTAACTATCTCCAAATCAAGACCAACCAACGGCTGCACACTCCGCTTACCTGATTTGTAGATTTTAGACAAATTCTCAATTTTTAATATCGAATCATTACTATTGTTTTTGTTGATGTTATTCATATTTCATTGCCTCCGATGGTTTAGTTCTAGCAGCTTTTAGGGCGGGGTATAGGCTTCCAAGCGCACCCAACACCACCGACAACACAAAACATAGCACCAACCACCCAACACTCAAAGAAGCCCCAATAACACGGGGAGCCTCACCGGGAAGAAAAGGCATAGCTCCACTAGACATTCTATACAGGGTTAATGCTCCATTTGCATCAAATCCTACGTTAAGCCCCTCTTGTACTGGAATAGGCAATATTAGACTCGAGAGCTGAGGCAACACAAAAGTGCTAACCGCGATAGCAATTAATGATGCAATAACGCACAGTAATATGCCTTCAAGCATGAATTGTCCCAAAATCCTCCGCGTACTAGCTCCAAGTGCTTTTAACGTACCAATCTCCTTTGTGCGTTCACGCACACTGTAGAGCATCATAAACAAAATTACAGCTACAACAGCAACCACACTAACCCCAATCTCAGCTATACCTACCCCTCTGACCTGATTTAGGTTGTTTTGAGCCACCAAAGTCAACGAAACAACCTGATTCTGCAAAGGCGAAACCGTATTTAACTGAGTAAACCCAGAAGAAACCACCAAATCAGAATCCAAACTCTTAATCCTAGCAACCACACTATTCACATTATCAACATCATTAACAAACACCTTAAGAGACGACACCCTACCAGTATTACCAGTAATAGCTTGAGCATCCTCTAAACACATAGTAACACCATGAGTACTAGAAGTAAGAACACCACCCTCAACACCCACTATCGTAAATTCGTGGCCTAGAACTTCAAAAAAATCTCCAACGTTATAAACATAATCTTTAGTCTGCCATTCAGCTAAAGCTGCATCGTATTCCTCATTTGTTTCAAACTTACCATCACCATAAGGAAAAGCCTGCTTAGCAAGAATCTCATCTATAACAACAACACCGCTATCTCCAGCCTGTAAATTACGACCAGCAGTAATGTTTGCAGGTAAAACAGTAGGATTCTTTTGAAAAACACCATTATTTACGTCCACGCCATAAATGTGATATAGTCGGCTTTCTGTGTTCCAATCTATACGTGTGGGCACAACATCAACAACATCTGGAAGAGCAGCAATACTATCACATAAAGACGCATTCATCATATCCTGCAACACCAAATCTATAAGTGTACCATCTCCTCGAAGGTTGCTACCTTTAGACGTGGATATTGTTGTTGTTATGGGGTAGTTACATTCTATTTCAGTTGCTGATAATGTAACCTGATCCTTAAGAAAATCTGCACTAAAAATTAGATTATCAAGCACGTTTTGTGTAAGTTCTTGTCTTGCGTTAATGCTTGGGGGTAGAATGGTGATTAATGTTAGGGCAAGGGTTAATGTAATGATTGCTATTATTGTTCGGTTTTTTCTTCGCATTAAACTGCGAACAGACATTGACAGAATTCCCATACATGTCCCTTTTATAATTGTGGCTAATTAACTATTTAACTGTTACCATATAGTATGGCAATATTGCAAAAAAACATAAAACGAAAAGTATATATATATATATATAGGCATTAGTATTTAATTATATAATAAAAAAACGTGATCAATATGAATAAAAAAATGAGTAAAAAATTAATAATCACACCGATAGCAATTCTACTGTGCATAACAATGTTTGCAACACTCTCACTACCAGCTACCGCACAAACAACAACAAACACAAACCAACCAACAACACCAACACGAAACCCCGGATACGCACAAAGCGTTTACAATTACGTAAATGTTGGCAATCCAACCTACATGCTAGGCAGCGGACCAGACGGAAAATTCACACAATTTCACAGCCAAGGAAAAGTTATTTGCTCAATGAACACTGACATAAATAGTGGCTCATACATTGGAATCTATGCAAAAGGCAACGGACAACTGACAGTATACGTCAGTTACGGCGTTCCAGGAAATAATCCACCCCACGTAGTAACACATTCAATCAATAGTCCAAATGGAGCTTGGTACTACGGTATCGCACCTATAAAATTCAACCACATATCAGTTACATCAGAGACAGGTAATGTGGATGTCGATTGCGTCGTAAGTATGTAGACACTAAACAATCAAACGAACTTTCCACCTTTTTTTATTTACACACAATGTTTAACCCAACTATCACCAACAACCATTATCACGAACAAGACACAAAAAAACCAACCCAAAATCAACACAACCAAACTAAAAAATAGAACAGAAGGTGAAAAATATATGAACAAAAAAATAACAACAATAACCATAACAATTTTACTATGTGTCACCATGTTTGCAAGCATCATACTACCAGCTACCGCACAAACAACAACAAACACAAACCAACCAACAACACCAACACGAAACCCAGCCTGTGCACAAAGCGTTTGCGACTACGTAAACGTCGGTAATCCAAACAATATCATAGGAACTAACACTACCTACATAATATTACATCCGTCCAGCGGAAAAATTATCATCAATTTTAACACTACCATAACCAAAGGCTCATACATTGGAATCTATGCAAAAGGCAACGGACAACTGACAGTATACGTCAGTTACGGCGTTCCAGGAAATAATCCACCCCACGTAGTAACACATTCAATCAATAATTCAAATGGAGCTTGGTACTACGGTATCGCACCTATAACATTCAACTACATGTTAATCATAACTACAGGTAACGTACAAATTGACTGCGTCGCAGTAATGTAAACACCCACAATAAACAACTAAACCTCACATTTTTTTACAAACCATAAACCCACCATAACCAGCACTACCAAGACTAAAAAACATACCCCCTCAGCAACAAAACACTCCTAAACAAATGGTGTTTAGATTTAAAAAAACCGTATGTCCATAACCCACTAGTTTTTCAAACACATTTCCCACTAAAAAAACAAACAACACAAAAATTCTCACTTAAACACAAAACACAACCTCAAACCCAAAACCACAAAAAACACACACAAAAACACAAAAAAGAGCCACCACTACAAAAACAAACATTCGAACTTCACTAGCCACAATCACACAACAACTCTAACCCATTAAACCACTAAAACATCAACACAACCCATAAAACCCCCAACCAACACCAAAAACCCACCCAACACCAAAACAAACCTCACCAAAACACTCCCGAAAAACATCACACCCAACAACCCAAACAACACCAACACCTTATCAAAACCCAAAAAACCATCAAACAACACCACAAAAACAACACACCAAACCACAAAACCATAACAACCAGACACGACCAATAATTTTACGAAAAATCACCTTTAGACAACGGATAAACCGCTCCAAATCAATATTAGCCATAGAAACAATCGCTTTATCGCAATGATAAAATAGTCCCTCCCAATAACCCGTAATTCCCGAAATATTTATTACCACAAAAACCGAAATACATAACTGTAAAAACTTTTTCAAAACATACACAAACCACAAAAATTCGTAAATAAAAACAAGTATATCATGCTAATGTGTTAATGGTAATAAATATTTATTACCACTAAGACGAGTGTACAAACCATCAAAACTATAGTACCGTTTGACTACAAAACACAAATAACAACATTATTTTAATGCAACTGTCTTCTTGTTCAACATCGCAAATTGTGGTAAGAAAAAAGTCGAGAATTACGAATAACTGGCCATAAACTTTAAAATATTCACAACAACCAACCAATCCACTAAACATCTAGAACGCAGCTTTAAGAGTTTATCAAAACACACAAGCATTTCAGCTTCAACTTGTGTAGAACTTTTTGGTGTTTTTTACTCTTATTTTGTTTAAGTATGCGATTTACTCTAAAAATCCATTTGTATAGTCGTTTTACCTATTGGTATCGCGATTCCAACACGTCAAGTATAAAAGTATGCGAAACAATTTTTGTAGCTCGTGTGTTTGGGTGGTGTTTGTTGTTGTGTTCGATTGATTGTTTGGCGGCGTTTGGGAAAGTTAAATAGTGTTGATTTTGTCGTGTTGTTGGTTTCAGAAATATAGTGTGTTGCAAGATATCTATGGCAGATTTTCATGAGAGACTTCGCCATCGACTGCGGTCGATGTTAGAAGAACTATGAAAGCAGTCAAATGTTTTCATGGAAGTAACGTTTTTTCTCTTTTTACCTTTTAACGTAAATGTTGTCACTGCTATCACCAGTATAATAACTGTTATGATGACTAAAGCATACATGATTGTGGAAGATGAATTAGGCAGTGGGCTTGAAATGGTGTTGGACAGGGTTACACTGGGTTGTGGAGGGGGTGAGCTGTGTCTTTCTGGGACGTACATTTCGTTAGCAACTACGTGAGTATTATTGGAATTTGTGCCACCAATTACATATAAACAATCATTTACCATGACTGCACCGCATCCGCTACGGCCTGTTGGCATTGAAGACCCCATAACCCAAGTATCAGATGCAGGGTCATAAATCTGAACCAAAGTACCATCTGAATTTCCACCCACAACATAAAGCCTCTTAGGTGCCATTTCACCCGTAGTCACGCCACCAACTGCGTTTAATGCGAAAGTCGAAATAGGCATACAATAACTCCATGTGTCAGTTACAGGATTATAAATTAACGTTAAAGCCTCAATAGCCCCCCAAGAAGCTATATCCGTAGTCCCCCAAGAAGCCAGATATATTTTACCATCTATAACACCAGACACACCCTCACGAATATATGGAGCCACACCAACAAACTGCCTTGGAATAGGAGTTTTACTACTCCAAGTATCAGTTGCTGTATCATAAACCAAATTAACATTAGACTCAAACCCTATATCCTCAATACCGAACCTATTTTTTGATCCACCTATCACATAGATTTTACCGTTAAATACATTAACACTAAATTCTCCTCTGGCAGAGGGCATTAGTGTTTTTGTTTCCCAAGTATCAGACACCACATCATAAACCTCATTAACTGCCACAGTATGCCGATCGTTAGCTTCATCACAATAACCCCCTATGACATAGATTTTGTTTTTATAAACAGCAGCACCAAAATGATCCCGTGAGGTGGGCATTGGCGTTTTTGTTGTCCATGTGTCTGTAACAGGATTATACACATCAATAGCATCACTAGTAATTACGTATATCAGACCATTAGAAGTAACCACTCCACTCATAGGAACACGTTCAACCGGCAATGCGTTCTTAGTTATCCAGTAATCCCCAGTTACCTCAACAGCAGAAACTAAAAAGACCTGCAAAAACAAAAGAAAAACAAACACGCCGACAAACAATTTAACTAAATAACTACCCCGAATATTCATCATTAATCACTTATACAAGTAAAAAGTATTATTAATATATTTTTGGTTCTTCGTTAAAAAAGGTGGGTAAATTCATAAGCCACCTCACACTATGACAAACACATGGAAACCAACGAAAACATCAACAAATTCTTAGAAACAGTACTATGATTCTCCAAACCCTGGTATATAGAAGAACTAACCCAAACCGCAAAAAACCATACGTCCATAACCATCGCACATGTTTTGCAGGTTACTTTTTCACAATGAACTAAACTATTGCGTGACTACAAAAATAATGTGTTTATAGGGTTTTTGTAACAAAAATATTTACTATGCTATCACAAAAAAAGTTACACCGCAATGCTTGTGCGCAGGTTATGGACATATGTTTTTTGGGTCGACCGACGTTTTTTCCTATTGTTGGGCTGTGTTTGTTGTTTTTTATTGGGTGTAGAGTTGTTTGAATTGTTGTGTGGTTATTTTTAGGTGGTTGGCTACGTATTTTATGGTTGTGTTGTTTTGTTCGTGTTGTTTTAGGCATCATTTGGGTTGTTTTTCGTTTTTGATTTTGGTCATGTGTTTTAGTTGTGATAAAAGTATTTTTTGGAAGATGTTTGGGTGTGGTTGTTGAATTGTTTATGTGGTTTAGTAGTGAATATTAAGATAAACAAAAAAAGGAAATAATTTTGGGACAAGACACGTTAGAAGGATAGTCGTGTGCTTTGTAACGCTTTTCTAAGGGTATCACCGAGAATAGCTCCTATAACAAATAAGACAGCAAAAAGTACCCAAAAATAAGGATCAGATACAGGTGCAACAGTTCGAGACAAACCCACAAGTTCCCACAAACCGCTAAATTCCCTCACAACAATTGCCACTATGATAGCAAAGAAACAACCTAAAGCAACCGCTATCGCTATTCTACCCTCTATACTTAAAGTATTTAGGTTATGTCTGTTTATTTGTAATTTTGGAAAAATATCAAATGCGTATTTACGCTTAATATAACGTTTAACCAAATGAACGGCGACATAATAAACAAAGAAATATGTGGCTGCTCCAAACATATTATCAGCATACAATGCTAAATAAAAAATTGGTACAGTAAAAACAATAAATGCTGCCAAAAATATCAATTGAAATATAACATTCTTATTTATATTCATATTTTTCACCTCTCATGTATGGCTAAATTTTTTTACAAACCAACGTTTTTTCAATGGCATCAACCACAACGACATGCTGAAAAATATCGGAACAATACTAACTGGTCGAGTTTTTCTCATAAATTCTTCCCCCATTTTTAATAAATAAAGCAACAAAACACCAATAAAAACTATTATCCAAAAACTTACCAAACCATAACACAACTTGGCCATTCTAAAAACGAGCCATCAAAAGTGAAAAATGGAAAAAGCAATAGACAAAATGGCCCAAAAAATACACATAAACAAAAGACACACACAAACCAAACTATCGACTAATAGATTCTCAAAGTGCAAAAACAACAAACGCAAACGAAAAACACGACATTGACGGGAAAAAAATCAAGGACCACAAAAGACACATTGCAACTAACATCATGGAAAATCTGCTTGCTGTAAAAGTTCACGCTGCAACTATCCACGACACAATGAGTGGATACCATGTTTATCAAACAGCCAAAAACAAGTATTCATAGATAGTAGGTGGGTGTGGTGATGCTGAGTATCGAGGTACTTTTGTCGAGTTTGTAGGATGAAATATGGTGAGATAATTGATGTTTCTGAAAAGAAAGTCGAGTGGGCGGTTTTGTTGAAAAAGATGGTGTTGAGTGGACTTTTGGGTGGGTGAATTAGTCTGGATATTTTATCAAAAGGTTATGTACTTAAGATCGTTTATGTGGAGAATGTTTTATGTTTCCTCATTTGTATATGTTGTTGGCGTTACTGAACACAGGTTCTTAGTTCTTGTTACGTTTATCAATAGATTGTGTATACTTCCACCACTTTTAGGAGTTATTGTTTGTTTGGATGGTGAGCCTTTTTTTAAAAGTTAACTCCAGTTTGCATAGTCGTTTACAGAGTGCAAATTGACTTATAGATAAGTTGAATTCATAGATAAGTTCTTGGAGGGTTATGTCAGGTTGTTGTTTAATTTTTGCTACTATTTTGTCTATGGCGGTTTTGTCGTCTTTGGGTTTTCGTCCACAGTTTAGTGGTTCGGGTTCGCAGTAGCCTTGTTTTTTGTATTTTTCCAGATGTGCTCTACTGTTCGTATGCTATAAGCAACAATTTTGCTATATCTTTTTTGTTTTTTCCTTCTTGCATATATTTAATTATGGTAGCTCGTTTGTCGTTTGATAGTGGTTTAACCAATCTAATCATCCGCTAATTACACTACAGTAATTGCTTATAAAAAGTCAATGTGTTATAATAATTTGGCTGAGCACGATATTAGGTTGGTTAAGTTAGGGGGTTGGGGGTTTTTCTGTTTTGGTCGTTAAATGTTTTGGTGGTGTTGCTTTAATTATTGGCATGTGTTAGGTAGGAAAAGTTAGTTTGTGTTATTATTGTAGGAGTTGCAAACGGAGTGGTGACTTTTTTGTTTTGAAAGTGTTTAAATAATTGTGTAGTTATGCGCGTGTTTTATGTTTTTACATAATTTTTGTATAGTTTTGTGTTGATTGCTGATAAATTTATAAAAACGTGAAATTTTGAGAGTTTATGTTGTTAATAATCAATTTTTTCAGAGTTTAATTTTAATTATTTGTGGAATGATACCAGCTGTACCTACTTTACCCTGATATAGAATAAGTACGCCTAACACTCCTGGAATACTTAAACCCAGTTTAATTCCAGCTTCAATTCCCATGTCTGTTTTTCCCGTTACAACATTACCAACAGCTGTAGCTGCAGCATCTGCCAAACCTGCATCTCTGCAAAAAACTGTTGCAGCCTCAGCATCACCAAAACTAAAAGCGTGACTAAATCGGCCTGAACTTGTCGCTATCCCAATTGGAAACTCGTCAAGTCTAAAGCCAAAACGTTTAGATAATAACTCGTTACCCGCCGCCAAAGCTACATCAATTGGTCTATCAGAAATGGCAAAGATTTCACCGCCATCTTCCACAACTGCAACTTTGCAACCGGTTTTTTGCATGTCATTTACTGCTAAATCTGCTATAACACCAGCAACTGCCGCCATGGGTCCAACATTTGCTTTTTGCGCTGCCAAAGCCATTAATTTAGCAACCAAAGGCTTGTCAGGTGCTGGAATAGGGTCAAAAGTGTGGAAAAAAATTTGATGCGTGCGTATATAGTTTTCAAGTTCTTGATAGTTACGATTTATTGATTCTTTAGCAACTGTTATACCTTGCTGGGTATCACTTATTATGTGGCAAACACTGTCTTTATAGCTATAATTTTCTTTGAAGAGCTCGTTTCGCAACTTATTTTTCCCGATATCCATCATAACTAATGTTTTTAGTGCTATAATTGCCTAATCGAGTTTATTGCTCTAAACGGGCAAGCATCCACACATATATTACATGCACTTCCAATACATTTCTCCTTGTTAAACTCTATAGATAGATCTTCAGCTACATTTATTGCCTCTACTGGGCACAAAGCAACACAAGAACCACAACTAAAGCATCGGTTGGTATCTACTTCAATAAGTTTAGGTACAGTTACAGTTGCACCTTTCTGGCGAAAAGCTGACACTATTTTATCAACATCATCCTCTAAAACTTCGAGAACAATTTCGCCACCCTTTGAGTTTATGTGCGCTGCTAAAATTGCAACTAACACTTTGTTTTCCAATATGACTTCCGAAACAATAGGTTCAGAAACCACGATTCCATTTAATCGTACAAGAATGCGTGTCATAATTTTACCGCCCTAACAGTTTTGAAACATCTTCAGATGTTACTATACCTAAGACTTTACGTTCAGAATCAATTACAGGTAATGCTGAAATATTATGGTGTGCCATACGTTTTGAAGCACTTTCTAAAGGTTCATCAGGATTAGCGGTTATAACTTTGCGAGTTTCAATATCAACAAGTGCTTTTTTACCTTCAGCCATAGCGCGAGTAATATCCCATGAAGTAACTATTCCTAATAATTTACCATCACCATTGATGACAACTATATGGTTTACAGATTTTGTTACTATCCGTTCAGCAATAGCACGGATTTCCTCGTTTTCCATACAGGTAACAGCAGATTGCATAACAGTAGAAACAAATGAAATTTCGTGTGTTTGACGCATAGGTTTAAAAACGGTATCAAGTGGAAGTCTCTCAATAGGTGCTGTTAAAGTAAATTGATTTTCAGAAATCCAATTTTTGAGGGTTTGTGCAACTTTTTTTGCCATTTTCAAACTGGATAGTGAACTAACACGAACACGTTTGTCATTAACCGTGATTGAGCCAGATTTAAGTTCAGCATATGAAACTTGTTTCAGTTTAGTTCTGTCTCGACGCATAACACTATAATCAATTACGTCAGTAAAGATCTCAGTGTCACGAATAGCAGTTTTTCTAACTAATCCCTCGTTAAGAATAGGTATGGGTATTCCTAAACCGACATACAGTGATGTGCCATAACGAGTAAACGCTGCGCCCTGTAAAAATTCAGGACTCATTTTTTTAGCATCCCCTTTTACCATAAGTGTTCCATTAAAATTTTTGGGGCTATGCTGTGTGCCTTCACCAATGATATAACCTTGGCCGCCTCCTAAGAAAATTTTTGTGCCGAAACCTATTGTTTCATAGTTAGGATCATTCATAAGTGGACTGATTTCTCCAGCACCAGAAAATGTGGCGTTACGCATGCGTGGTAAAAGTTTGCTCATATAAGTGTAAATTGTTTCGTCACTGCAATTAATTGCACAATTGTAACGTTGATAACAGTTACGAAAATTCAGTAAAAAAAACTGGTTAAGATCATCTTTAGTTATATTTGTGTTAAGTGCTGTTCTAGGGTAACAGTCAGTGCCGTATGCTGTTGCACGTAATTCAACTTCATTACCAGAAACCAATTCTTGAATTATGTGTCCGCCACCGTATTCAAAAGGTTTTTTTTCACAGGCATTTGTTGCACCAATAAATAAGTCAGCGGCAGCTCCGGGATGACAAACTTCTACATCATTAAGCCATGCCCGTTGAATTTTAATTGGCGGGTCAGAATGACCAAGATTAATAACCGCGCCTGAAGAACACATTGCTCCAAAAGTACCCGTTGTTACAACATCTACTTCTTTAAAAGCAACCTCTACTCCACTGCTTTCTACGAGTTTTTTCATTTCTTCAGCAGTTAAAACTTGAGCATCGCCTTTGATGATTTTTTGATTAATTTCTTCAATTGTACGTGTTTTCTGATCGTGATTAGACAAGTAACATTACCTTGGTACCAATCAAAAAACAACCCAAACAATATAATATTTACGCAAAGATAATCATAAAAAAGTCAGAGTGAAAAAACAAAACTAGAAATAGTTTTTACAATTTTCTGTCTTTAAAATTTAAAGTATGTTTTTATATGATAGGTTAATTAAAGAAATGAGTGGTTGTTTACCATTGTTTCCAGAGGATTTTTTCCATATATTCGTTGAGGCTGTGGATAGTTTGTTCATTGAGTTTGTTTTTCTTTAGCACGTCAACGAGGGCTTCAGCTAGTTGTAGATTGGTGATAACGGGTACGTTGAATTCTACTGCTTGTCTTCTGATGATGTAGCCATCGGTTAGAATGTCTGAATAGTTTGTTTGATAGTTAGCAATGGGTATGTTGATAACTAGGTCGATTTTTTGTTGTTGTAAGTAATCGAGAATATTTGGGTTAATTTCAGCGTCTTTGACTTTGTGTAGTATTGTTACGTTTATACCTGAAGCATTTAGGACATTTGCGGTGTTGGTTGTGGCGTAGATGCGGAAGTTCATTTCTTGAAAGGCTTTGGCAATTGGGATGACTCGTTTTTTGTTTTCTTGGTCACCACCGATGCTGATGAGGATTGCTCCGTCTTTTGGGGGTATGTTGACTTCTGCAGCTTGCATTGCTTTGCTGAAAGCGTCAGAAAAGTTGTCGCCTAGGCATGCGACTTCACCTGTACTTAACATTTCTACGCCTAGTACTGGATCTGCACCGCTTAAACGCATAAAGCTAAATTGTGGAACTTTAACGCCTACGTGTGGAGCAATTGTCATAGGAGATAGTTGGATAGTGATTTTTTTTCCTAACATTGCAAGGGTTGCTTGATCAATCAAGTTTATGCCGCGTGTTTTACTGACAAATGGCATTGATCGTGAAGCGCGTAGATTACATTCGATAACATTTACAACATCATTTTTTACTAGATATTGAATGTTGAATGGTCCACGGATTTTAAGAGCTGTTACAATGCGTTTAGTACAGTTTTCGATAACTTTTTGAACCTCGGTTTTTAATGCTTGCGGTGGAATAGTCATGGTTGCATCTCCGCTGTGGACACCAGCATTTTCTACGTGCTCCATAATTGCACCGATTAATACATTGCTACCATCGCAAACTCCGTCAACTTCAACTTCTTTTGCGCCGGTTATGAATTTACTGATGACTACAGGGTGGTCATGTGAAACTTTTGCGGCAAGTTTTAAGAAATTTTCAAGTGAGATTTCATCGTAAGCCACACGCATTGCACTGCCAGAAAGGACATAACTAGGGCGAACAAGAACTGGGTATCCTATTTTTTCTGCTGAATGTTTAGCAGCATCAATAGATACAAGTTTACTCCAAGGTGGTTGACTAATACCTAATTCATCGAGAAGTGCACTGAATTTGCTACGGTCTTCAGCTAAGTCGACACTTTGTGCTGATGTGCCGAGAATTTTTGCGCCTGATTCCGTCAATTTTATAGATAAATTATTTGGAATTTGTCCACCTACACTTGTAATCACACCAAGCGGGTTTTCTTTATCATAAATATCCATAATACGTTCGTTAGTTAATTCTTCAAAATATAGTTTATCCGACACATCATAGTCGGTGCTAACGGTTTCAGGATTATAGTTTATCATGATAGCTTCTTTGATGCCGTTTTTCTTTAACGCCCAAACAGTGTTTACCCCGCACCAGTCGAATTCAACACTTGAACCAATACGGAAAACACCTGCACCAAGCACAATAACTTTACTTGTGTTGTTAGAGAGGTCAATATCATCTTCGTCTCCACCATAAGTCATGTAAAGGTAATTAGTTTTTGCTGAATATTCTGCAGCTAAAGTATCAATTTGTTTTACTGACGGAATGATTTTAGCGTTTTTACGGAATTTACGGACATTCATCTCGTCAGTATTTTGACAAACAGCTATTTGTTCATCTGAGAAACCTATACGTTTAGCTTCTTTAATAATTTCAACAGCTTCTGGTTCATCGAGATTTAGTTTACGCAGTTTGTCTTCCATGTTAAGTATGTTTTTAATTTTGTTTAAGAAAAATGGGTCAATGCCGCTTAAACGGTAAATTTCAGACACACTTAATCCCATGCGCAGAGCTTTGCTTATTTTATAGAGTCGTTCATCGGTTGGGTTTGCCAATTCATCGCGAACGCGTTTTTCTGTTTCAGGTTCAGAATCTTCAGGATTACAAACTAGACCTATTTTTCCGATATCAAGCATACGTACGGCTTTTTGTAATACTTCTTCAAAACAACGACCAATTGCCATGACTTCGCCTACACTGCGCATTTGTGGTCCGACATGTCGATCAGCATTTTTGAATTTTTGAAGATCCCATCGTGGAATTTTAATTGTAACATAGTCAAGAGCTGGTTCGAAACAGGCTGTTGTTACTTCAGTTACTTTATTAAGTAATTCAGGTAACAAATAACCAAGAGCTAGTTTAGTTGCAATATAAGCAAGCGGGTAACCTGTGACTTTGCTGGCAAGTGCACTACTTCGGGACATTCGAGAGTTTACTTCGATAACACGACATTCTTCAGATTGGGTATTAAGTGCCCATTGTATGTTACATTCACCAACTATGCCTAAGTGTCGAATTGCATTTATAGAAATTTGACGAATTTTATGATATTCACGATTAGTCAGTGTTTGTGAAGGAGCAACAACAATACTATCACCTGTATGAACACCCATTGGGTCAAAGTTTTCCATGTTACATATTGTTAAACAGTTGTCAGCATAGTCCCGCATGACTTCGTATTCGATTTCTTTCCAGTGACCAACATACGCTTCAATTAGTACTTGACCAATACGACTCTGCGCAATACCTCTTGTAACTATTTCTTTAAGTTCATCAACATTATGAGCAATACCACTACCTTTACCGCCTAAAGTGAAAGCTACACGAATAATAACTGGGTAACCAATTTCTTCTGCAATTTTTAATCCAGCTTCTACACTTGTTGCAGATCTACTTTCCAAAGATGGAACATTAGCTTCAAACATTGCTTGCCGAAAACGTTCTCGATCTCCAGTATTCTCAATCGCAGCCATTGGAGTACCAAGAATTTTAACGTTATACTTATCAAGAATACCTGTTCTAGCAAGTTCAATACCACAATTAAGCGCGGTTTGACCACCAAACCCTAGTAAAATACCATCAGGTCGTTCTTTTACTATAACTTTTTCTACAAACTCGGGTGTAACTGGCAAAAGATAAACTTTGCCTGAAAGTTTAGGATCAGTTTGAATTGTTGCAATGTTGGGATTTATAAGAACAGTATCTATACCTTCTTCTTGCAGTGCTTTTATACATTGACTACCACTGTAATCAAATTCAGCAGCTTCACCAATTTTAATTGCGCCACTTCCAAGAACAAGAACTTTATGAATCCAATCGAATTTTGGCATTTATTTTACCTCCATACTTTTTTTGAATTTATCAAACAATACTTCAGTATCATGTAATCCAGGTGTAGCTTCAGGATGCCATTGAACAGCAAAAACAGGTTTAGTTTTATGTTTTATACCTTCAACAGTTTTGTCGTTAGGGTTTATAAACCAAGGTTCAAGCGGTGTCTGTTTCAGAGTTTCCATGTCTATTGCATAACTATGGTTTTGTATAGTTATATAACAAATTGAACTGGTCAAATCGCGTGCAGGTTGATTTTGAGATCTGTGACCAAATTTAAGTTTATAGGTATCTGCACCAAAAGCTAAAGCTAATATTTGAGTACCTAAACAGATACCCATCAATGGAATTTTTTCTGCTAACACACGAACAGTTTCGATGGTTTTTATGTTACGTTTAGGGTCGCCTGGACCATTGCTTACAAGAACACCATCAGGGTTGTAAGAGAGAACATCATCAGCTGAAATATCGTATGGTACACGAATAACGTTTATACCACGTTCAAGTAGACAACGTATAATACTAAATTTAACTCCACAATCAATTAAAACAACTGTCAATTTGCCACCAATATCATACCTACAGGATGTTTTAATTGAAACCTCTCCTACCAAGTCAGTCTGGTTAGGGTCAATAATATTTTGGCAATCATTTAAAAGAGTTTCAATGTCAGGTTCTTCGTTTGAGTTAAAAAATTGCAACATACCAAGCATAGTACCATTGGTTCGCAGTTTTTTAGTTAACCGACGTGTATCTATGCCATAAATACCAGGAACACCTTCATCAGATAACCATTTATCAAGAGTACGTACAGATGCCCAATGATATGGTTCAAGGCAGAGTTCATGTATAACTAAACCTTTAATTTGAATTCTGTCTGACTCAAAATAGGCAGGGAGTCCAAATTTTGATGCGTTCGAGGGAACACCATAATTACCTATCATAGGGTAAGTAAGAGTTAAAATCTGTCCTTTATATGAGGGATCAGTTAAAGATTCAGGATACCCAACCATTGAAGTTGAAAAAACCACTTCACCATTTACATTATCTGTGGCACCAAAACCTTTCCCAATAAATAACGTCCCGTCTTTAAGAAGCAGAAGTGCTTTTTTATTTTTATCTGTCATGTTGTGATGCATCTCCAAACTTGATTTATATAGTTTCAATTCCTATTTGATTACTGTGAAGAGTACGAACTTCAACGGCGTCCAACGTGTTTGGCGCATTTGAAAGCCCAGTTTTAAGGCTTAAAACCGTCTTTTCAGCGGTCAAGTGACTTTTAAGCCTTTCTTTTACAGCTTGCCTAACTTCAATATGTGAAGTCTTCCTAAACTTAAGTTTTCTACTATTTACACGAATTTATACATTTAATTATACCTTTCAATATAACATTTAACTTTAAATTTACACCATATTTAACAATTTTTTGGAACAAACAAAACATCACATTTAATACTGTTTGACTAAAATTAATTAAATACGAAAAAACATTAAAAACTTTTGCAACAACATACAATTGGAAAATATTTTTCACAACCACAATACGCATTTTGCACAAGACCAAAACAGCCTCTACAAGACAACCATAATTTTTTATTGAAAAAATAAAATGAACACCATTACCTCGAACAAAGCCAAGACACCCTTTATGCAACATTTTAAACATCCCTTATACCACCTTAAAACATATTTGTTTCACTTTGTAGTTTTTAGGTTTTCGGTCCTCTTAGCATTTTTAACACATTACACATCTTTGTCTACATACCCCACAATTCAATAAAACCTTTAAATTTAATCAAAATCTGAATTTTGCAGTTTTTTAGCGTACACAAAATAACCAAGGCAGCCTTCGAAAAACCTTTAGTTATCAACAATATAATGTGTAGTAAGGGTAAAGTATGGAAATTGTACCGGATCAACTGTATTTATTTGGAGAAATAAAGTGTAAAACATGGGTTTCCAGAGGTTACCTGCAGAATAAACTTAATGTACTATTTGATACAACATGTTTTACCATGACAATAGCGCAAAATGTACGAGATTACCTACGAAACAAACCATATTTACTTGAGGCGTTAGAAAAAAACATAGTTAACCTAAGTGAATTAGCACGACAAATACAAATCGAACTAAAAACCGACAATACAACGGCTATAAAAGCAGCTTTACGCCGTTTTTCAGAAGAATTACAAAAGCGCAAACAAAAAAGGGAAGAAAAAGTTCTTGCACTACTTAAACGTAGTAACATAACAATTTATGACCATAAAAGCATCGTAATAACTTCCAAGGAAATACAAATTAAAAACGGTATGAAAGTTGATTTACCAGGAAAATATGTATACCTTTTAGATAAAACAGATTTACCAGAACAAATAAACACGCTGATTAAACACGAAAATTGTACAATGCTTGTCATACATTCACCAGAAGAATTAGAAGCAACATTGGGAGTTGTCGCGTTTCTTACAACTTTGCTTGCAGAACAAAATGTTAACATGATAGAATTCATTTCATGTTGGACTGAAACAATTATCGTTGTAGAAAAAAAAGATAGTTTAAAAACTTATAAAGTTCTCTCAAACATTGTTGGATAACTAATAATTATAAGCAACAAAATAAATAATATTCACACACGTTAAGTTCCTAAACTGAGTTGATAAAAATGTCCATAAGACAAATAACAGTAAAAGCACCAGCGACAAGTGCGAACCTTGGTCCAGGTTTTGACGTTTTTGGTATAGCACTTGAACAACCAAACGATAATGTAACATTAACTACTATTGAAAATGGAGTAAAAATTCAAGTTAGCGGTATGGGTGCAAAAACAATTTCGTTCATACCAGAAAAAAACACTGCTGGTCGTGTAGCTGAATCAATGATTAATGATTTTAAAATAGAAACTGGTTTACAAATTCATATAATAAAAGGCATATTTCCTGGAAAAGGTTTAGGAAGTAGTGCAGCCTCAGCAGCTGCAGTAGCTGTGGGCATTAATAGCATGTTTGATTTAGGTTTAAACAATAATCAGGTAATTGAGTATGCAGCAAAAGGTGAAGTAGCATCTGCTGGTTCAGAACATGCAGATAACGTGTCAGCAGCAGTGTGTGGAAATTTTGTTCTTATCAGGTCAAGTCATCCGTTAGAGTTAATTAATTTTGAGTGTCCTAAGGATATGGAGTTGGCTGTAGCTATGCCTAAAATAATTACGCCGCCAAATAAAACAGAAAAAGCTAGGGCAGTTATACCTAAGCTTGTACCTTTAGATAAACATGTTTATAATTTAAGTAAGGCGTCTGCTATGGTAGCAGGTTTTGCCATAGGTGATATAGATGTTATTGGACAATCTATGGTTGATAATATTATTGAGCCGGCAAGAGCATCATTAGTTCCAGGATATAGTAAAGTTAAAGAAAACGCGTTAAATGCTGGTGCGTTAGGTGTGACGATAAGTGGTGCTGGGCCTTCTATGTTAGCTATTGTGAATAGAAAGTCAGGTGATGCTACTAAGGTTGCTGCTGCAATGAGGGAAGGTTTTCTGACAGCAGGTTGTGATGCTAATGCTTTTGCAACAAAACCTGGTAAAGGGGCTTGTGTAGTGGAGATGAAAAAATGAGTTATCAAGAGTGTATAAACTGTCATACAAAATATAACATAGATGAAATAGTTTATTTCTGTAAAAACTGTGGAGACATACTTGAAATAAAAATTGATTTGAAGAAAGCAGAAGAAGCTATTAAATCTGGAAATTATAAAAAGACGCAATTATCGGTTTGGCATTACCGCGATTTTATGCCAATCCATGAAACAACAAACGTAGTTACTTTAAGTGAAGGAGGAACCGGACTACATCGTTCAGAGCGATTAGGCGAAGTTTTAGGACTTACGAATTTGTGGATTAAAAATGAGGGTGAAAATCCTACAGGTAGTTTCAAAGATAGAGGCATGACCGTTGGTGTAACTAAGGCAGTTGAATTGGGTGCTAGACATGTAATCTGTGCCTCCACAGGTAATACAAGTGCCAGTTTAGCTGCTTATGCTGCTCGTGCAGGTATACGTTGCACAGTTTTGATTCCTTCAGGTAAAATTGCTTATGGTAAACTGTCACAGGCAATGATATATGGTGCTAAAGTTTTACAAGTTCGAGGTAATTTTGATAAAGCTTTAGAGCTTGTATTAAAACTTGCGGAAAAACACAAAAGTATTTACTTACTTAACTCTATTAATCCATTTCGCATTGAAGGACAAAAATCTTTAGGGTACGAAATTTGTGAACAATTAAATTACAATACTCCAGACCGTTTGATAGTTCCTGTTGGTAATGCAGGAAACATTAGTGCCATATGGAAAGGGTTTAGTGAATTTTATAAACTTGGTTTAATAAACAAGTTGCCTAAAATGATTGGAATTCAAGCAGTTGGTTCGGCACCTATTGTCAATGCTATAAAAGGGCATAGTAACAAAATTGTGCCAATTACAGAGCCAGAAACTGTTGCAACCGCCATTCGTATTGGTGCACCAGTTAGTTGGAAAAAAGCTATTAATGCTATTAATGAGTCTTGTGGAACTGCTGAAACTGTTACAGATGAAGAAATTCTTAATGCACAAAAAATACTTGCACAAGTTGAAGGTATATTTGTGGAACCTGCAAGTGCCGCGTCAATTGCTGGCCTTAAAAAGCTTGTCCGTAATGGCATAATTAACAAAGACGAACGAGTTGTTTGTATTACTACTGGTCATGGTTTAAAGGATCCTGATACAGCTATTAAAATGTGTGAAAAACCCATGGAAGTTGATGTAGAGATGTCAGCTATCGAAAACGCGTTAGGCATTAAAAATCAAGCAATATCAACATAGGTGAATTTATTATGAGAATTATTCTAGTTGGTTATGGTGTTGTTGGTAAAGGTGTAACATCAATTCTTGCCAAGAGATATACAGAAAAAAATACAAGTTACGGGTTTAACCCCAAGATTGTTGCCATCGCAGATGTTGATGGAGCAATCATTAATTCCAGAGGTTTTAGTTCTGAAAAACTTGAAACATTCAAACAAAAAGGTTACCAACTTTCAACTGATGCAGAGTTTGGCAATCCAGGTATGAGTGCACTTGAAGTTATAGAAGAAGTAGAAGCTGAAGCTGTTGTCGAATTAACACCAGTAAACATTAAAAATGCTGAACCAGCACTTTCCCATATCACCAAAGCTTTCAAAACAGGTAAACATGTAGTTACAACAAATAAAGGCCCACTTGCGTTGGCCATGCCAGCTTTAACAGAACTAGCTGAACATAACAATGTATTTTTACGATTCAGCGGCACAGTTGGAGGGGGAACACCTATGTTAGAATTTGCTAAACGTTGCCTTGTGGGTGATAAAATTCTTGCAATAAAGGGTATTTTAAATGGTACAACTAATTATATTTTATCTGAAATGGGCCAGAGTTGTATTTCATTTCAAGAAGCATTAACAAATGCACAAAAACTTGGTTACGCCGAAAGAGAACCATCTATGGACATTGACGGGTTTGACACTGCCTGTAAAGTTGTTATCTTATCTAACTGGATTATGGGTAAGAAAGTAACTCTAAAAGACGTGGATATCACAGGTATACGAAAAATTACACTTGAAATGTTACAAGACACGGCAAAAAGATGTAACACCATCAAACTTGTTGGCACGATAGATGATAGTGGAGTTTCAGTTAAACCTATAGAAATTTCATGGACAAACCCGTTGTGTGTTAGCGGTGTTCTTAACGCGGTTACTTTCCAAACAGAATATGCCGCAGATCAAACGTTAATTGGGCGTGGTGCAGGTGGAGTGGAGACAGCAAACGCTGTTTTAAGAGATCTTTTAGACATAAGACATAAGTTAGCCTCAAAACTATTATCGTAAAAGAGCTGAAAAAATAGCATGAAAAAAATAATAATGAAATTCGGTGGAACCAGCGTTGGCACAGGTAAAAACATTCATCAAGTAGCTGACATCGTCACACAATACTCTAAAGAGTATCAAATAGTTGTGGTGGTTTCAGCTTTGGCAGGAATTACAAACAAATTATTAGAAATTGCCGGTCAAGCAAAAAAAGGCGACGAGAAACTGGTCAAAAACTTTACTGAAGAATTACTAGAAAAACATAAAGAAGCAGTTACATCTGCAATTTCAAATGAATCTTTGCAAATAAAAGTTAACCAAATAATAGATGAAATAATAGTTGAATTGAGAAAAATTTTAACAGGCATATGCTATGTAGGCGAGTTAACACCAAAATCAAAAGACTATGTGGTATCTTTTGGTGAGCGTTTATCAGCACCAATTGTTTGGGGTGCCATACAAGATCATGGACTTGAAACACAATGTTTTACAGGTAAAGATGTAGGTATTGTAACTGATTCCAATTTTGGTGAAGCTAATCCTTTAATGAATTTTACGATACATCTGGTACGTAAAAGACTTGAATTACTTTTAGAAAAAAACGTAATCCCAGTAGTTACAGGATTTATTGCCGCAAACCAAGATGGTGTTGTAACTACCGTTGGACGTGGGGGTAGCGATTACACTGCAACAATTCTTGGTGTTGCGTTAGACGCTGACGAAGTTTGGATATGGACAGATGTTGATGGAATTTTGACAACGGATCCAAAAATTGTGCCTACAGCGAAATTGTTATCGCATCTTAGTTATCAGGAAGCTGCTGAAATGGCTATTTTTGGCGCAAAAGCTATGCATCCACGCGCTTTAGGACCAGTAAGTAAAGAAAACATTCCTGTTATAATTCGCAACACTTTCTACCCAGAAAAAATAGGTACGCTCATAACTAAAGACCCGGTTGCAAATACAGAAAAAATCGTTAAAGCTGTAGCTATGATAAAAGATGTTGCCATGCTTAATGTAAACGGAGTTACAATGGTTGGTGCACCAGGCAGTTACGCAAAAGTTTTCGAAGTGCTTGGCAGAAACAACATCAATGCCATGATGGTATCGGTAGCTGTTTCTGAAGCAAACATTTCAATTATAATCAAGCGTGACATGCTTAGCAGAGCAATCAGTAATCTTGAAATTGCTCTTTTAGAAAAAGGAGGACTGATTAGTGAAGTAACCGCTGAGGATGATGTTGCTGTAATTGCAGTTATGGGGGCTTACATGAAAGGCAGTTTAGGATTAGCATCAAAAATATTTGCTACAGTAGCCAAAAAAGGCATAAACATTCGCATGATTGCTCAAGGTAGTTCAGAATTAAACATAAGTTTTGTCGTTAAAGAAAAAGATGGCGTAGAAGTTGTAAAAGCAATCCATGAAGAATTCAATCTTAGCAATGCATAATTTTCCTTACTTTTAATTTTTACATTACTTTCAATTTATACATTTATTATACAATACGATTACTATTTACTACATAACTATATTTAAAATAAATTAACTTAATTGCTAAGAAAACAAAAATAGTTTACAAGAAACAAAAACTACTATAAACACAGTCAATACATCTAAATTGGAATGTTGGTTCACTGTATGTGGCCACTAATTACACTATTTTTTAGTCACACATTTTTTCACCATTTAAACAGTAAATTTGCATCATGTTTTAAACAGAATCATACAATAGACAATTAATATGATAGATCAGAAATTTTTATTTACAATGCTGGTTAACATAAAATTCAACGTGACATTAAACATAGTCTGCATAAACACCAAACACTAAAATAAATATGTCAAATTTACTAGATAAACAATAACATCGCAAAATAATTGTCAACTCACTGTATTCAAACTTTGGTTATTACGCAAGACAACAAGCGATAGCAACAAGTTCAATCATGAAAACTAGGAAAAATTATTTCAAATAACAAACCTAAACATACAAAACACGTATTTTTGGTTTGCTATAAAAGAAAAATGAGACAAAATAAGCCCTCAATATGTCTCATACATGACACTTATTTAGTTGCCGCATTCAAAATAGTTTAATGTTCCGTTTGGTTGGAAATTGGCAATAAAAACGTTGTTGTTACTTTGGCCGAGTTCGCTATTTTCACATGAACCCATCAATAGAAGAGATATTCCTTGATAATTTACACAGTTATCCCATTGCACAGAAACTTGTAAATCATTTATTTCAGGAACTACCCCTGTTTTATCTTGATAAATACCTACAACATAATCGTAATACCACTGAAGCCCTAAATTGTCAATTTGTCTAAGAACATCATCAGATATTTGTTGTTGAGGATACATCTGAGAGAATGGAACACCACTCCACCGAGTAACTGCTGCGTGATAAGAACCACCATTACTTGTGCTAAATCTAAAACCAAGCTTTGATGATTCCTGACAAAACACCACTTCAACACCCCCACCCCCAAAAATTGTATGTAATGTCATTGTTTCAATTTTAACTTCACCAGGATACTCTAACATAAGAAAACTAAAAGTGGACGCATTTTTAACACTCTGCACTATTTCAGTTAAAGACACATTTAAAATAGTTGGGTATGAAAGAGTAACACCCGACTGCGAAATACCAAAAGTTGGAGAATCACCTGCATTCCAAAGCATATAACCTTCAAATGTTGAAAAACTTATAGCAAAAATCATCACAGCCAATATTGTATACTTAGCTATTCGTTTCAACAAGTTATGCAAGGCTAACCAAGCAACACCATTAATTATAACTAAGGCAACTATAACTGTTTTTATCCAAGAATTGTTAAAAAATACTATAGCTGAAAATAACCCTCCAGCCATTAGTACGGCCATAAATATGTTTTTTATGGCTACGTGTTTGTCATTCGGTGTCATTTCAGTTCAATCCATGTAATTTAGTGTTAATGTAATTTGTAAATATACGTTCAAGTCCATGTCTAAAAAATGTTATGGCAACCTCCAAAAACTAATAGTTTACATTTCAAATCAACAAAAACAAAAAACACACAACAACTACAACATACAAATTTACCCAACCTTACCTCGACCATTAATAACTAAAGGTTTTCGGGGATTATTACCTTATCAGTCATTTGATGAATTGGCAATGTAATGTATACTGTAAAAACTGTAATTAGTATGATTAGGGTTAGGAAAAATATTGCTTGATTTTTTCTCCCTTTTTTGAGTAGTTTTTGGATGTGAATGTAACTAACAAATAGCAAAAATATGAAAATACCTAGAAATTTCGAAGCGATAGGAGTCAAAACATAAAAGTCTAAAAAAGCGGCAACACCGTAACAACTACATATGCATACACCAGTTAAAATAATTATTTCTGTTACTAAATCCATCATTATGGCCTTTAACATATTGAATAATTAATGTTTTATACTTTTTAAAAGTTTTTATGCAATCTTAAGATAAGGGTATATTTAGTAAGTAATTAGAGTTTTATAAATAGGTGTATGTGACATAGTTTCTCAAAAAGATGCGAGAAATATTGTACCACGGTACAAATTTACATTAGCCCAACAAGAACGCGAAGAATTCTGACTGCGCAAAAACGAGTTCTAAAATACATCAACACATAACAATTCAACAACAGACAATCATAAATACAAAACAAACAAATAATCACCATAAATGCTAAAAATTACGCATATAAAGAAAAAATTAACAAACAACAAACAAAACTAACACCAAAAAAACCCCAACCAACACACACCACAAAACCACAACTACAAAATAACAACACCACACACAAACCCAAACACACAAAAACTAGACCACAAACACACAACACCAAACCAAA
>JGI24702J35022_10000011_pt1 | contig 73196 bp, 67 predicted proteins | sample TergutTh196P4_FD_35022 | JGI IMG/M metagenome (IMG submission 35022) | reverse complement strand
CCGCCCGCCGCGTTATGATCGTCGGCGGCGGACTTGGCTGTGCTATCGCTTATCCACAAGCCAAGTCCCTGATGCAAGCAGGCCTGCAAGTCGAGATGATTGCTGGGTTTCGATCCCACGACCTGGTGATTCTGGAAGACGAGATGCGGGCAACGACGCACCGTCTCTACGTTACCACCGACGATGGCAGTTACGGCGAGCATGGTTTTGTGACCACCAAGCTAGAAGAGCTGCTAAACGACGGTGAGGACTATGACTTAGTGATCGCCATCGGCCCGACTGTGATGATGAAGTTCTTATGCCAGCTTACTGCAAACTACAACTTGCCGACGATCGTCAGCCTCAACCCGATCATGGTCGACGGGACAGGCCTTTGCGGGTGCTGCCGTGTTACCATAAACGGCGAGACCAAGTTCGCCTGTATCGACGGGCCGGACTTCGACGGGCACAGTGTCGATTTCGACGAACTGATGGCGCGCAATGCTTTTTATACCGACCAGGAGGCCAGCGCCTTGAAAAACTACCAGGAGCACATCTGCAAGCTGACAGGGGAGGTGCGTTGATGGCTGACCAGTCCCCACGCAACGCTATACCCGAGCAGGACCCCAAAGCCCGCATCACAAATTTCGACGAAGTCGCCTTGGGCTACTCCGAAGAGCTAGCAATCGCTGAAGCTAGCCGATGCTGGCAATGTAAGAGGCCCCGTTGCATCAATGGCTGTCCCGTGATGGTGGACATCCCTGCTTTCAACTCCCAAATTGCCGCTGGCGATTTTCTGGCTGCCTATCAGACCATCGTCCAAACGAACCTCTTGCCCGCTATTTGTGGACGCGTTTGCCCCCAAGAAAGCCAATGCGAGCTTGTCTGCGTGCGCGGCAACCGTGGCGAGGCAGTCGCCATCGGGCGTCTGGAGCGTTTTGCAGCAGACTGGTTCTCAATTCATGGGGATAAGACCACAGCCGCGCAGTTTAATGCCCCAATCGCTAAAAACGATCACAAGGTAGCCATCGTTGGTGCCGGCCCAGCCTCGCTGACCTGCGCGGCTGACCTCGCCCATTTAGGTTATGCGGTCTGCATCTATGAGGCCTTCCCGGTCGCCGGCGGGGTATTGGTGTACGGGATACCAGAGTTCCGCCTGCCTAAGTCGGTCGTCGCCAGGGAGGTCGAGAACCTGACCGCGCTTGGTGTCAATATCGTTACCAACACGGTCGTCGGACGCACGATCACCATCGACGAGCTGATGGCTGAAGGTTACGAGGCGGTATTTGTCGGCACCGGCGCTGGCTTACCCAGCTTCTTAGGGATCCCCGGTGAGAACTTGTTGGGCGTCTATTCGGCAAACGAGTTCTTGACCCGCATCAACCTGATGAAGGCCTATCTAGACGAATACGACACCCCTGTCGTACAGGCCAAAAAAGCGCTGGTCATCGGCGGAGGAAATGTGGCTATGGACGCAGCCCGGTCCGCTAGGCGACTAGGTGCGGACGTGACTGTCGTCTATCGCCGCGGCGAAGACGAGCTTCCCGCCCGCATCGAGGAAGTGCATCACGCCCAAGAAGAAGGTATCGAGTTTTGTTACCTGGCCAATCCAGTCTCTATTCTAGGTGGAGAAGACCGTAAAGTCACGGCCGTCGAGTGTGTACGCATGGAGCTAGGCGGGCTTGATGACTCCAACCGCCGGAGCCCGGCTCCGGTCAAGGGCTCCAATTTCACCATCGAGGCCGATGTGGTGATTGTTGCTATCGGCACCAGCCCAAATCCTTTGATCTCTAAAACAACCGAAGGGCTTCTGGCTAGTGACGATATGTGCTTGGTTATTGACGAGAACGGAGCAACAAGCAAACTTGGCGTTTTTGCTGGAGGAGACATTGTCACCGGCTCAGCGACAGTGATCCAAGCCATGGGCGCAGGAAAAACCGCTGCCCAATCAATAGATCATTACATCAGAACTATTAGTGAATAATTGGTTTTCGGTGTCTTAATTATTAAAAGATCATATCTTATATAGACATAGCATGCTATAATCTGTTAAAGAGGTGGTCAAATAGTTTATTTTTTCTAAAAATAAGTGTTGACAATGCGATTGAGTGATGCTATCATACTTAATCCATATACTGTAAAAAGGATATCTCGAGGACAGATCGCGGGGGGATCCAAAAAAAAGAAGGGTTCCAAAATGACGAACAATGAAGCAAAAGCGAAGCAGTCTGCATTGACAAAGGCCCTAGCCAACGAAAAGGGAGTTGAGAGGCCAACCGTTTATAAGGGTTTTTACATCTATGCCGACCAGTATGTGAAGCTCTTGGAGCGCTCAGCGTTCAACAAAATTCATGGAGTATTCCCGTCTAACTCATCTGACATGATCCGCGAAGCGCTTGATCAGTATTTAGACGCCGAGTAACAGACAGTTATAGATAAAACGAACTCATGTAGCAGAGGCGAAGCTATTTAGCCATCGCCTTCTGCTTGAGTTCGTTTGGCATTTTTTCAATTGCATATCTAAGAGCTGTTCGTGGCATATCTGGCTTGTTGCTAACAACATAGTCAAAGACTTTTCGTTGTGATTCTGTGTCGTGCTCGGATATAGACTTGAGCATCCAACCGTATCCTTTTTGAACCATGTCGTCAGGGTCTTTGAGCAGTGTGTCAGCGATTAGGAAAGCTTGCTGAAAAAACATGCCCTTCCGGACTGGTATTATCAAAGAGACTGCTGCGGCACGCTTAAGCCAGCGGTTTTTCGACTTTGCCCACTCGACTAAGCAATCAATTAGTTGCGGGTAGTCCATCAAGAGGTTCCCAATAGTGTGGTTACACAAAGTATCGCATTTAGCCCAGTTATCGACGTATTTTTCAATCCATTTAGCAAAGGTATCGATATCATCGGCAGTCGACTGCTTACGTAAAGCCTCAGCAAAGCTAAAAGCAATCATCGCTTCTTCTTGAAAACCAGTCGACAGCAGTCCTTCACATAGGCCGATGGTCTCATTCTTAGTCAAGCCTGCTGTTTTGGCTTCTTTTAGGTAGAGCCTGCTAATTCGATTGACGGTCTTTGCCTTAATGCCATATGTTTTTATATTGTCTTTGAAAAGGCGCTGCGCTGAAACCGCGCCGTCCTGGTCGGCATTGTCTAGCAGGTCCTGCCTTATTCTTGAAAGTATCTCGTTCATGTCGCTTTCCTTTGCAGTCGATGTCCAATGGCAATGCAGGCTATGCACGTCGCAACTAGTACCAGGGCCAATGTTGCTCCCATGGCAATCCAGAACTGGCCAGGATATGTCGTGATCAGCAATGAGTCGTATCGAAAAGACCATGTCCCGTCGGCAAACAAAAGCTCGTGCATTTTAATGAAGAGGGCATCAAAGTTTACCAGCCCTATAATGAATAAAACGACGACTATGATAAGAACAGCAAACGCCGATCTACAAAGCGATTGGCCTATAGAGGTCTTCTTGTCTTGCCTTATGAAATAAACAGTTAAGAGTAAAACAATGAAAAACATCATCGTTGCAACCAGCTTGACTAATTGGAACACCTGTCTTACATCCTCCATATGTGAGACCACGTCATCAGTAAAAGCCGTCCGGTAGTCGTTTCCGCGAGGCATCCGGTCTTCTCCCCCTGATACAAAGCTTAAACCGGCATCGGCAGCCTGTAGCAGTGCCTCTCTACTTACTGCTGAGTTCTGCTCGTCGACAAGCCGTTCCGCCCAAAACCGCGTTATTGGTGGCAGCAGCATCAACATCAGCGAAAAACAGACAATCAATGCAGCGACCGATATTGAATATGCAATGCGTAAAAGCCTGTCCATCGAATCAGTACCTGACCCTCCAAAGCGTTAGACCCTGCGCTGGTGCAGTTTGCCCAGCTTGTTGCCGGTCTTTTGCTGCCAAGACGTCACCTAGCCACGAGGGTGGCTGCTTGTTGTTGCCCACATCGACCAATGATCCGACTATTATGCGTACCATGGAATGAAGAAAGGCTTTGCCGATAACCTGGACGACCAGGCAGGGCTCGCCAAGATGGTCCATGCCGAAAATGTGGATGGACTTTATCTCGCGGACAGTGTTCTTATCCACAGCAGACGAGGCCACGCAAAATGACTTGAAATCGTGCTCCCCCACCAGGTAAGCAGCTGCTTCTCGCATTTTATTAATGTCTAGACGATAGTTAGGCAGCCACCAGACATAGGGCGCGATGAATATCGGCGGTACCTCGCTGGCAACCAAACGGTACCTATACTCACGCTCCACTGCCGAGAAACGTGCTGAAAAGCCGGGGGGCGCCTCATCGATAGCCCGTATCATCATATTGCTAGGAGTAAGAGCGTTCAATGAGTTTCGCAGCTTGTCCAAAGGCTTCATGTCCAGCTCGTCTTGGCTGAGCTCGAATGAAACGACCTGGCCTTGGGCATGGACTCCGGAGTCTGTGCGGCCAGCCCCTACTGTGGCAATATCGCGTTTGTAGACTAATGCCAGGGCCGACTCGAGTGTGCCTTGTATCGTGACAAGGCCATTCTGACGTGCGAAGCCATGGTATTCAGAGCCAATATAAGCCAAGGTCAAAGCAATAGTCGTCATATCCAGTCGAGCTCCTTTGCTAAAAAACGATTGTTGATGCTGGTGCTTAACAGTATGCAATACCTTTGAAGGATTATGCTGGCATATAAAGTGTTTTTGGGGTTTTTATGAGGCTAATGCGAGCCCTTACACCTCGTCATGCAAAGGAGAATCGCAATAACTGCAGATCAGATCCTGGTTTCCGGTTATTTTAGTGACAGCTCCGCACTTTGAGCATTGATAAGACCGTGTGCCCTTGGTGCTTGGGCTCGGTGTTACTTGAAGATCAAGGATCTTTCTAAAGTTCAGTGCTTGTCTTGCAATGTCTGTTTCGTGGCTTATAGATTGAAACAGCCCTGCTATTCTTTTAACAATATAAAAGGCCAAAATGCCAATGCCTGCAGTAATGACCAATGAGGTCAGCATCGTAAAAACGATAAAAGTCTTTGTACTGGCTTCAAAAAGATCAGGGAAAAACAAAAAGGCTACGATTACCAGTGCAACCAATGCTATGCCAGCAATCCCAAAAACCTTCAATCCTTTTTTAAACCTCACCATTTTCTTACTCCGTCTTCGTTTATGCCGTACATGCAATTATAGCTACAATAAAGACATTTGCCTGCATCGAGCTGCTGGTATATCAACAGCTTACTACTTTTGAAGCACACAAAAGACTCAGCCCCTATGGGCTGAGTCCTTATTCTTGAACTTTTCGGTCGATCTTTGATAATTTGACGGATAATATAAGGTTCGTCAGCTGGTCAGTACTTAGAACTATATGGCATTAAGTGCTTGTGATATCGCATTGTCCACTTCGACCATAGTATTCTTAATATTGTCGACGGCTTTATTCATGTCGACGATTAAGTCACGAGCCTTTACAAAGCTCGGGGTAATCTCGTCCACTACAGCAATAAACTTGATCCTCGATTGGCCTTGCCACTCTGATTCCAGCTGTTTCTTAATCTTATCCATATTACTAATGATCTCAGTTAATTTAGCAGCTTCTTCTGCATATTCTTTGGAGCGTTGTTGCATTAGTTCCGGTGACATAACTATATCTGCCATTGAAAGTCTCCTTTTCCCTCTCGGAATAGAATTTATCACTTATATAGAGCCAATTAAAATTACCACGGATACATGGTCTATGTCAAGGAGATTTTATTGTGTGTTAACAAGATATCAATTTACTGACAATTAATGCAGACGGCTTTCATTTCAACCTGCGTGTGAGTAAAACAACAAGCCGCTGCGAGGCTTTGGCGCAAACCAGGTCGATTTCGGCGGCATTAGTTGGCCAGAGTCTGCAACATTGAAAAAATCATGGAAGGTCACGGCCCGCATAGCAAAAGCCAAAGGACTACTGTCTTTGTCACCAAATGCCCGGGTGCACTCAAACAAGGCATCCAAGCCTAAAGAACCGCCTACATACATGATTCGAGGCGATGTCCTTGGGTCATCGATCCCAAGCAATGGCTTCAAGACCTTGTCATGCAGGACCGATACGTCTAAGGCTGCTAAGACTTCGCTAGGGCGAATAGACTCATCCAACGTCAACCTATACCACTGTTCTTCCAGCAGCAACGAGTACTCCCCTCTCTGCAGGGGATTAAGTGATGAGACAAGCTCGTCAGGCGCGGGTTTCTCCACAGTAAAAAACTCTTCCAAAGCCTTCAAAAACTGTTCAGGCGACAATCCGTTGGTGTCTTTGACCGCGCGGTTATAGGCATGGATATGCAGCATGTCAGCGGGAAATATGATAGCGAAGATTCCCTGGTCGCCGATTTGGGCAGCTGCCTCGGCCCGATGATGGCCGTCTGCAATATACAGGTTGTCAAGCTGTTGGTAAGCCAGTTCGACTTGGGCGTTTCTTGCACTGTCGACGGCCCACACGGTGTGGCGGATATTGTCTGGAGAGTAAAAATCTGCATGTAAATGGCTGCCCGTCTGTAATTCAACAAGCAGCTCACTGATGCTTTCGTTGTAACGATGGGTCATTAGCACCGGGCTGGCCTGGGCGCCCAAAGTTTTGATATGGTCGATCCTATCGGCCAGTTTCTCTGGCCTGGTATTCTCATGCCGATGAATTATGCCGCTTCGGTACTCGTCTGTGCTTACAACTGCCACCAAGCCGAGCTGCATGTGGCTACTGCTTGGTTCTGTAGAGGCATCATATGTGGAATCAACCACTGTTTCGGTGTCTTCCCAAATCATCCGGTACAGATAGAAACGTGTTTCCTGGTCTTTTTGGTATGTTTTTGTATCGATGCTTTCATTCATTAACTGTTTGGCTTTGATATACACCTCTTGGTCGTATTCGTCTACATCCGGGAGAATCGCTGCGGTTCTGTCAATACAGAGAAAGCTTTGTGGATGCAAAGCTATCTCATCAGCAGCTTCTTCACGTGTGAACACATCATATGGCAGCGAAGCAACGTCACAGGCTTTGCGCGCATCAAGCAAATAGGCTCTAAACGGTGAGACTAAGACCACTGGTGCTTCCTTTCCTTACCCAAAACAGCTTGAATAAGACATGCGCAAGGGTTTATCCACATAAAAATGCAGCATTGTTAGAACCGTAACATCGTCAAGCGCTGAAAAAGACAATTCAAACAAGGTATTGTATGAAATAATCAGCATATTGTGAGTACTCGTCTACTGGCAGCATTGACAGCCACCGAGCGATAAAGTCCAGCCCGCCGTTTTGCATTACGAAGTACACCAGAACAGCTTGCATGACGACAATGATCCCGATGATGATATAGAAGGACTTTTTGCTGATGTCATCGTCCTCGTCGTCGTCATAATCATAATCGTCATCATACTCGTCATAGTCATCGTCGTACTCAGTTGTATCTGAAAGCTGTGATCCAGCAGTTGAGCCTCTGCTTGTATATGTCGAAGCAGACGAGCTGCGGGGCGAATAACTGCTTTCCGACACCTCGGTTGAGACTTCCATGTCTATAACGTTTGTGACCGTTGCAGTGTCACTAGCTTCCATCGACATTAACTCGGCGATAATCCTGTCGGCTTCAGCTTGAATCGCCTCTGGGGATTCTTCAGCTAGCTCGATCTGGGCGGTGTGCCGGTCGATTCCACCACGGTTGGGCAGAAGCATTACTTCTGTTCTAGCAGTATCGTCAGCTATTGAGTCCTCGGCTTCTTTGGCTTTTTGTATGTCCTCGTCAGTGATTCGAGGGGTCTCGGCTGTTATCTCAGCAGAGATTGCTGCTGCTATTCCAGCAACTATCCTCTCTGCTTCCAGCCGCTCAGCTTCTAGACGGGCTGCCTCGTCAGCTTGGGCCTTCTGCTCGGCAATCACCCTTGCCGCTTCGGCGGCAGCCTGGCGCTCGGCTTCGGCGGCAGCAGCTGCTTCGGCAACCTGGCGTTCGGCTTCGATGATTGCAGCCTGACGCTCGGCTTCGGCAGCAGCGGCTTCAGCGGCCTGGCGCTCGGCTTCTGCAACAGCGGCCTGGCGCTCGGCTTCAAGAGCAGCGGCTTCTGCAATCTGGCGTTCGGCTTCGATGATTGCTGCTTGGCGTTCGGCTTCGAGAGCAGCGGCTTCGGCGGCCTGGCGCTCAGCTTCAAGAGCAGCGGCTTCGGCAGCCTGGCGCTCGGCTTCTACTCTAAGCGTATCCGGAGCCAACGACCTTTCGGCTTCCAGTCGTTCGGCTTCTTGGGCAGCAGCTCTGGCAGCTGCCAATTCAGCTGCTATCCGGACAGTTTCTGCTGCCTCGTTCGCAGCTTTTTCTTCGTCTGCTCTTTTGGTTTCAGCCTCGGCTGCCTGCTCTGCAGCTATTCTCTCTGCTTCGATTCTAGCAGCCTCAGCAGTTATCCTCTTGCTTGCCTCTGCCTTTGCAGCCTCCTCGGCTTCTATACGGGCAGCAGCAATCCTTTCTGCTTCTTCCCGTGCTGCTTCCAGCTTTGCTGCTTCTTCAGCGGCGATCCTCTCAGTCTCTATGCGTTCTGCCTCAAGACGTGCCGCCTCTTCGGCAGCCGCTCGGACAGCAGCGAGCTCGGCAGCGATCCTTGAAGTCTCAGCAGCTTGGGCAAGCGCTCTTTCTTCTTCAAGCTTCCTAACCTCGGCTTCGGCAGCGGCTTTTTCAGCCTCCAGCCTTCTTGCCTCGGCCTCGGCAGCGGCTTTCTGCTCGGCGATCCTGTTAGCCTCCAGCTCAGCGGCTTTTTCAGCCTCCAGCCTTATGGCCTCAAGCCTTAAGGCCTCATTGTTTGCTTTTTCAGCCGCTAACCGGTCAGCCTCGATTCGGCTAGCTTCTTGAGCTGCTCTTTCCTCAGCAGCAACACGTGCCGTTTCTTCAGCAACTGCCCTTTCCAAGGCAATACGGTCTGCTTCGGTTTTAGCAGCAATGAGTTTTATTGCTTCTTCCTCGGCTATCCGCTCAGCTTCTAAACGCTCTGCTTCCAGCCGGCTTCTTTCTTGTGCAGCTTTTTGGGCTGCCTCTTTTTCTGCAAGCAATCTAGCGTTTTCTTCTGCCGCCCGTTCTTCGGCCTCGATTCTTACAGCCTCAAGCCTGGCTGCTTCCTCGAATGCTACCCTTTCAGCTTCAATCCTGACTGCTTCGATTCGGGCTGCCTCTTCGGCGGCTTTTTGCTCTGCTTCTGTTCTAAGGGTTTCTAGCCTGGCTATTTCTTCAGCAGCTCTGGCCTCGGTCTCTAACCGGACGGCCTCAATACGCGCAGCCTCTTCGGCTGCCCTTTGCTCTGCCTCTGTCCGCACTGTTTCAAGCCTAGCCGCCTCTTCTGCAGCAGTGCGCTCTGCCTCGGCCCTGACAGCCTCTAGCCTGGAAGCCTCTTCTGCAGCAGTGCGCTCTGCTTCGGCCCTGACAGCCTCTAGCCTGGAAGCCTCTTCGGCGGCGGTGCGTTCCGCCTCGGCCCTGACTGCCTCTAGCCTGGAGGCTTCTTCGGCAGCTCGCTTTTCAGCTTCTACCCTTAGGGTTTCGAGCCTGGAGGCTTCTTCGGCAGCTATTCGTTCAGCCTCGATTCTTGCAGACATCTCTGCTTCTGCTTGTTCAGCCGCCAATCTGGCAGCTTCCTCTACAGCAGCTATTCTTGCAGCTTCCTCATAAGCAGCTTGTTCGGCTGCCAGCCTGGCTGCTTCCGTAGCTGCTGAACGCTCGGCATTGATTCTTTCCGTCTCCAGCTTTATTTCTTCAAGTTTGGCATTTTCCTCTTCAGCCAAACGCTCTGCTTCAAGCCTAATTGCCTCAAGCCTGGCCCTTTCAGCCGTGGCCTTCTCCGCAGCCTCTTTCTCTGCTTCTAGATTAGCAGTCTCGACAGCATTGAGCCTAGCTGCTTCTTCAGCAGCTGCCCGTTCTTGGGCAATACGGTCTGCTTCAAGCTTTGCGGCTTCAAGCAAGACGGCTTCTTCTTCAGCTATTCTCTCTGCTTCGAGCCTCTCTGACTCAAGCCTGGCCCTTTCGGCTGCAGCTTTTTCAGCAGCGTCTTTCTCTATTGCTAGCTTTGCTACTTCTTCAGCGGCTTTCGCCTCGGCAGCAAGCCTTGCATTTTCAATCCTGTTCGCTTCATCCTGGGCAAGCCTTTCAGCCTCCAGCCGGACTGCTTCCAGCCTGGCTGCTTCTTCAGCGGCTTTAGCCTCGGCAGCTATGCGGGCGGTCTCGATTTTTTCTGCTTCCTCGAAAGCAAGGGCTTCTGCCTTTGTTCGAATCTCCTCTAGCTTGGCAGCTTCTTCAGCGGCAAGTTGCTCCGCTTCTAGTCGAATCGCCTCCAGCCTGGCTGCTTCTTCTGTAGCTCGTGTCTCGGCTTCTGCTAAGCGGGCTTCTTCAGCTGCCGCCCTCTCTGCTGCCAGACGTTCTGCTTCTTGCTTTGTCTCAGCAAGCTTGGCTGCTTCTTCAGCTACGATTTTCTCTGCTTGGATACGCTCGGCTGTAAGCCTTGCTGCCTCAATCGTTGCTAAGCGCTCGGTTTCTTGGCGTTCAGCCCCAATTCTTTGTACTTCGGCAGCAGCCTGCTCAGCAGCTATCAGCTCAGCCTCGATGCTCGCTGCTTTTTCAGCAGCTATCCTCTCGGCTGCTATCCTCTCGGCTTCTATCTGCTCTGCTTCTACTCGGGCAGCCTCAATGGCAGCCCTTTCATTGGCTACACGCTCGAACTCTTGTTTCGCCTCTTCTTCTGCCCGGGCTCTTTCACTTGCTATGCGCAAGGCTTCAAGCCTAGCGGCTTCCAGCCTCTCAGTTTCTTGTGCAGCACTTCTTTCGGCCTCTAAGCGTGCATTCTCAGCTGCTTGCAGCTCTTCAACCAGCCTCTTGGCTTCGGTCTCGGCAGTAAGGCGGGCAGCAGACATCCGCTCAGCCTCAAGCTGGGCTGCTGCTTCTGCTGCATCTCTTTCAGCAGCGATGCGCTCGGCTTCCATCCTGGCTGCCTCGGCAGCGGTTTTTTCAGCATCAATCCGGTCTGACTCAAGCTTGATAAGCTCTTCGGCTGCGGCGCGCTCGGTGGCTATGCGCTCGGCTTCCAGCCTGGCGGCGCGCTCGGCAGCTGCTCGTTCAGCAGCAATGCGGTCGGCTTCGAGACGCTCTGCTTCCCGTAAGGCGGCTACTGCTGCCGCTTGCTCAGCCTCGATACGCTCGGCTTCTAGGCGGGCAGCCTCCATCACTGCTGCACGTTCGGCAGCGATTCGTTCTTCCTCAAGCCTTGCAGCCTCCAGCCTAGCGGCTTCTGCTGCTGCCTGCTCAGCCTCCAGACGGGCTGCTTCCAGACGGGCTGCCTCCATCACTGCTGCACGTTCGGCAACAATTCGCTCGGCTTCTATTCTGATTGCTTCCTGCCTGGCAGCTTCTTCGGCTGCCCGTTCAGCAGCGATGCGTTCGGCTTCTAAGCGTTCGGCCTCACGTCTTGCCGCTTCGGCAGCTGCCCTCTCTTCAGCCAGCTTCTCAGCTGCAACCATGTCAGAGATCTGAGTCAAGCGGCTGGACAAGGTGCTCGCTGCAACCGAGGCCTGCGGCTCTATATATGGTTGCTGATAAGCTACGCTCGTAGCAGCCTGCTCGTTTACCAGGGCTGTTGTGTCAGGCGGTTTCACCGACACCAACCTCATTCCGCCTATTTCAGGGTCAAACTGAAGCCCGAATTGCGTTGTTTGGTTTGGTGCTGTCGGGGCATCTTGCAAGCCGCCAGCTTGGGCAGATGGCGCGGGGGCAGACGCTTGGGCTGCGGGCGCGGGGGCAGGCACCTGCATTGCAGGCGCTTGGGCTGCGGGCACTTGCCTTACAGCCTGTAGTGCGCTGTCGCTTACGCCTACGTCAGGCACATCGACAGACGGCATAGGCGCGTTTGTCAGGCTGACAGTGCCAGGGGCTTGGCCTAGGGGGCTGGTGTTCTCGTCAAGCCGGCCAGGTACGTTAAGCGCTTCTGTCTCGATTGGCAAGAGCGGCTCGTCCTTCTCCACATAAGCTTGAAAACTTGCTTGCGAGGTATCGTTTAGGCCTGTTAGGCCCACTTCTGGCCCGGGGGCGCCTGACTGTATGGCAGCAGGCCTCGTAGCAGTCTGTGTAGGAAAGCTGTCAATCGTGATCAGGGGGGAGACCCCCTCCAACACGCTCGAGATGCTGCTATGGATCTGCTCGTCAAGCTTATCTATTTCACCTATACTGAACGCATCCTGATCAATCAGCTCGTTGTCTGTGGCATTGGGGTCAGAATCGTTCGGTAGTTGTCTCTCCTCCACAATCGGCACCTACCTAAGAGTTTAGTCAGATAATTTCTTCGAAGGGTGCTTCAAGGTCTCCTTCGATTATCGTGCGAACTGTACCATTGATCACAGCACCAGGCTCGACAGCAATCGAAGCTGCAGTAACATCGCCCAGACAATAGGAGTGACTACGAAAAACTACCACATTATCTGCAGCAATATTACCTCGGACTTTTCCGTCGAAAATTATATTCTTCGTTGTTACGTCACCATCGATAATCGAAGTATCGTTGACTATAACGCCCTGTCCGGCTTTTAAGTTGCCTTTGACACGGCTGTTATAGAGCCCGATTTTTTCGCCATCGATATTCCCTCTCACCTGACCATGTATCGCAACATCTCCCTGAGCTGCAATATTTCCTCGGACCTTACCGATAATGTCAATATGGCCTTCGGTTATGATGTCTCCGAGCACTGTGGCCTCACGGGCGATGATCGATATTCCCTTTTCGCCAGTCTCGCTGTTGCCAGCTTCTGCGTTAAAGCCGTTCGTTGAGGTAGCTGACGAGTTTGGGACAAGCGTTGAAGAGAGGGCAGCCTTGGATGTATCCTCCTCCTCGATTAAAGACATATCGATATCCCCAGTGTTTTTTGGGTCTTCTTGCCCTGAGTCGTCAATATCGAGTACGGTTTGGGATGAATCGTCCACTCGGCCGTCAGACACTGGCGTATCTAACTCGTTTTCTTCGTTAAGTGAATTATTCGTGCTTTCATCCATATTCAATCCCGTTTCGTGAGGGCTAACTGCGTTTTTTGAGCACCTGTTAACACTATACTAGCGAAATTATACCGCACCCCTTCTATCTCGCGATATGAGAATTCAATAACCTAAAACCACTTACGAACGGGCTCGCACAAGGCCAAACTTGCCCTAGTTGGCATGTGAGTGCAGATATGCAGCTTAGACAACCACTTAAGCCTACCAATGGATGATTACTGGTGTGCCGACCTCAACCATCCCGTATAAGTCCCTGGCGCTGCTATAAGGCAGGTTGATGCAACCGTGCGAGCCACCGTACTGATACCGGTTGCCGCCGAACCAAGGCTGCCAATAAGCGTCATGAATGCCTACTCCGCCATATGTAACGCCTAGCCAGAACTGCACAACCGAGTCCCACATCGGGTTGCCGTCTTCTTGGATAGGCCCTTGCAAGCGCGCCGGGCTTACCCGGGTCAAGACCCGATAGACCCCACAGGGAGTCGTCCACATCGGGGTCGGCAAGCCAGTGACGATATCGGTCTCTAGCACCAACTCACCGTTAACAAAGTAAAAGAGCTTCTGTATGCCTTGGTCGATTTCGATATAGGTGCCGCCCCAGTCCGGCATGCTTGCTTCACTGGGATGCTCTGCCCCACGCTGGGCATAGTACGGCTCTCGGGTCTCGCTGGACTTGTTGGTGATTGCGGCGATGATTGCGTTCCGCTCTGCCATACGGTCGATTTGCCAACCGTATGTACCGCCGCTGACCGTGATCATGTCCCCTCGATGGGCTTGAAAAACACGCTCGATCCCTAAGGTGTTATGACGTTTGCAGAAGTCATCCAGCCAAGCGTCCAGTGCCACATAGTCAAGCATTTTTGAGCCGTCGTCGTTTTCGATGAACCAGTCGATGGCAATATTGGCGTCAAGCGTCTCGGTTTCATCGCCGAACTCATAGACGATTTGGAACTGGGCATATGTGTTAAAGTCCTCGACACGGGTCAGCAGTTCCTGGTCGCCTGCATAGACGGTAGGGTTCAGATAACAGCCTGTTGAATTCAAGTCACACTGGTTCATGGCGTTGATCAAGTGGTCAGATATAACCCGAAAGACCAGCTCGTCGTCTAGAGCAGTGCCTAAGTCCTCGTCTTCGATGACCCAAGACCCATTTCTAAATATTGGCCGAGCGTCAACTGGGTAGCGCATATTCTCAGGGTCTAGCAAGCCGCTGTCGTAAAGGTATTTTTCCAGCAAGTCGGCTTCAAATCTGAGCGATGGGTCAGTGTGGTACTCGTTTTGCGGTATCAACCTAAGCGGCCAAAGCCATGGGTTTTGGGATTTGAGGATAGTCTCGATCTGGTCGTCTGGAATGTAGTACAGGCCGACATCGTCCGAGTAAAGGGTATATTGGACGTCTTCGCGGCCGGTGATGGTCATGGTGAAGCACTCTGCGTTGAAGAAGAGCCTCGACTCGGCCTCGTCGACTGACAAGAAGGTCATATTGCGCTTGTCGATAGTGGTATTGAACCCAAAATGGTCGTTAAAGTAGAACACACCATACAGATACACGACTAAAACCACGCCTACCAACAAGGCAGCAATGGATTGGACAGGCCTTTTCAGCGATTTGCCTAGCAGGTACAGATCCTCGGTTTTTCGCGGAGCCTTGTCTTTTGCTTCGGCAGCATCTTCTGTACCGTCTGTGGGCAGGACCCCGCTGATGGCTGCTTTGATCGATCTTATGTCTGTAGGAATCTCTTGGCTGACTAAGGCTTGCTCGTTTAATACTTGCTCCCCCATCGAAAGCGCTTCCGCTGGAGAGTCCTGGGCTGTCAAGACCCCGTTGTCATAGGCTGTCCCGTTGTCATAGGCTGTCCCGTTGTCATATGCTGTCCCGCGGTCATGCTCGGAAACCTCTACACTGCTTGACATCATCGGAGCGCTGTCTTTAAACCTACGGCCCCCACTAGGTTTTTGCTGGTCTGCTTCTTTTTTATGATCAGCACTCATAATGAAATACCATCTTTTTTAAACCCCTTACTCTGCTCTTTCGTTGTTTAGCATTTTAAATGTTTATTGTTTTGATATTAACTTGATGGGATGCGCTTTGCCTTTGCTTTGTATACAGTTTGCAAACGTGGGTTTTCACTCAGGCCTTGGACACTGCCGGCATCTCGTCTGCGAGCCAGCAAATTCGCAGTCGCAATAGATTTTACTCCAAGATAAAGCCGACGTTGTATCAAATACCGCCTGTCCGCCAATGATACAGCGCATATCGTATAGTATGTATATCGTTTACATGGGCGAATGCTACTGCAAAAACCCATGTACGTTATAAAACGGCAGCTTGTTGCGATGCGAGCCAAGTACCTTGCCAGGCCCCTTGTGCCAAAACGCAGCACAGTTTGCCAGCATAGACCCCAAAGGAGGGACCATGGACGAAGTTTATGAGCTACTAAAGAAAGTCGGCACTTATTATTTGGCCACCGTTGATGCAGACAAGGCCCGGGTAAGGCCGATGGGCACGATCAATGTCTTTGAGAACAAGCTGTACATTCAAACCGGGCGGTCCAAAGACGTGGCCAAGCAGATTTTTGCCAACCCCAATGTCGAAGTCTGTGCCTTTGACGCAGAGACTGGGACCTGGATCCGCATTTCCGCCAAGCTGATCGCTGACGAACGCCGCGAAGCAAAGCAGTCAATGCTCGATGCCTACCCGAATCTAGCGGGAATGTATTCTGTCGACGACGACAACATGCTGGTTTTGTGCTTCGAAGATGCAACTGCCCGCTTCGACAGCTTTGGCGGAGACACCTCGTACGTTGATTTTTAATCTGGAGAAGACCTAGCATTTTGCACAATGCACGTCTTATGTAAGAAGCAGCTTCATCAGATAACAAGTTATACCAGGCTCTGGTGACCGTCCACATAATCGGTCACCAGGGCCTTTCTTATCTAAAAGAGAGCCTAGGGGCGCGGGTTCTTATCCCCATATAAAACTTTACACTCATTTTACATACGCAGGTGTATGGTTTTTACAGCTCGTATATATAGTATCTCTAAAAGGGAATTATCTAAACAACAACCCCAGGAGGAAGTATGCAAAAATTCGTTTCGATTTTACTGGTTCTGATGCTTGGCACGTCCGCGGTCTCTGCTTGTACCCCGGCCAGCAGCAATGGGGACGAAGAGAACGAGAGTACCGAGTCGAACGAGTCCACACATGGATTTGACAACACGAAGCCGATCACGGTAGTCTCCCGCGAGGACGGCAGTGGGACCCGCTCTGCTTTTATCGAGCTTTTCGAGGTTCAGGATGCCAACAAGAACGACAACACCACCAAAGAGGCAGTCATTGCTGACAAGACCGATGTGATGATGACCAATATTGCTAACGACCCGTATGCGATTGGTTATATATCACTGGGCTCGCTGAACAACACAGTCAAGGCAGTCAGCATCGACGGCGTCGCTGCTACGACCGCGAACGTCAAAAACGGCACCTATGCGATTCAAAGGCCTTTCATCATTGCTACCAAGCCTGACCCGACTGGCCTAGCTAAAGACTTCATCGACTTCATCATGTCCAAAGAAGGACAGGCCATCGTCGAGGAAAGAGGCTACCTAGCCGCTGACGAGAACGCTCCTGAGTACAACGGCACCAAGCCTTCCGGATCGATCGTTGTCGGTGGGTCGTCATCCGTTACCCCGCTCATGGAGTACTTAGTCCAAGAGTATAAGAAGCTGAACACGAACGCTACCATCGAGGTCCAAATGAGCGACTCGTCTTCTGGTATGACCGGTGCAATGAACGGTACATATGATATCGGGATGTCCAGCCGCGAGCTAAAAGACACCGAGGCAGCAGAGTTGACTGGTATCGATATTGCTGTTGACGGCATCGCCGTGATAGTCAACAACAACAACCCTGTCACCGACTTAAGTGCCGAGGATGTCATGAGGATCTACACAGGCGAGATTACTACTTGGAGCGAAATCAAGTGAAGACACTTGGTGGTTTCGTACGCTTCAAAGAACAATCTATGCGTGTGATATTTGCCTTGTCAGCCCTAACAGCAATCCTTGCTGTTGGGCTGATTTGTCTTTTCCTCTTCGTTTATGGACTGCCCGCCATTGTCCAAAAGATCGGAGTCGTCGACTTCTTGTTCGGGATGGACTGGGCCCCGACTAATAATCCCCCCGCCTTTGGCATCTTCCCGATGATTATAGCCAGTATCTACATAACGGTCGGGGCAGTCATCTTCGGGGTCCCCATCGGCATCCTGACGGCAGTCTTTATGGCTAAAATCTGCCCACCGCGGATATATAAGGTCTTAAAACCAGCTGTGAACCTGTTGGCTGGCATCCCTTCGGTGATCTATGGGTTTTTCGGGATAGTGGTCCTGGTTCCCTTTGTCAGGCAGAATTTCGGTGGTAACGGTTCAAGCATCCTGTCGGCTGCCATGTTACTAGGCATTATGATCCTGCCAACGGTTATCGGTATCTCCGAATCATCGATCAGGGCTGTGCCCGACGAGCTCTACGAGGGAGCGCTTGCCCTTGGAGCCAGCCATGAAAGGGCAGTGTTTAGCGTCTTGGTCCCTGCTGCAAAGTCTGGGATCATGGCAGCAGTCGTCTTAGGGGTCGGCCGAGCCATCGGCGAGACCATGGCCGTCAAGATGGTCGCTGGGAACCAAGCCTTGCTACGGATGCCTAACGAGTTCCTCAAAGGGACAAGGACGCTCACAGCGAACGTTGTGATTGAGATGGGCTACGCCGAAGGCCTGCATCGAGAGGCATTGATTGCTACCGGTCTAGTACTGTTTGTCCTAGTCTTGCTGATAAACATGCTGTTCTCATTACTGATGAGGAGGTCTGAGGCATGAGGAAATACTACAGCCTTCTCCTTAAATATATCACCTGGATCTCCGCATTCTTGACGTTTACCATGCTGATATTGATCATTTGTTACATCCTGGTCCGCGGAATCCCATTCATCAAGCCCTCGCTTTTTGAGTTTGCCTACAACACCAACAACGTCTCCTTGATGCCAGCTTTGGTAACTACGGTGATGACTGTCGGCCTTGCTTTGCTGATCGCTGTGCCCTTCGGGGTGTTTTCAGCTATCTACCTCGTAGAATACGGGACTCGTGGGTCAAAGCTCGTCAGCCTGGTACGCATGACGGCTGAGACCTTGTCGGGGATTCCCTCGATAATCTATGGGTTGTTCGGATCGCTTTTCTTCGTCATCTGGCTCGGTTGGGGCTATTCGCTGCTGGCTGGCAGCCTCACCCTTGCCATTATGGTCTTGCCTCTGATCATGCGGACCACCGAAGAAAGCTTGATGGCAGTGCCTGACAGCTACCGTGAGGGATCGTTCGGCTTGGGTGCAGGCAAGCTGCGGACAGTGTTCCGTATCGTTTTGCCCTCGGCCGCCCCGGGTATCCTGTCTGGCGTGATTTTGGCTATCGGCCGGATCGTCGGAGAGACCGCGGCATTGATCTACACGGCTGGAACCGTCGCACAGATACCGTCCAGCCCGATGTCTTCGGCTAGGACACTTTCTATTCACATGTATGCCTTGTCCAGCGAAGGGCTCTATACCGGCCAAGCCTATGCGACAGCAGTGATTCTTCTGCTGGTCGTCGTGGCCATCAACGCGCTCTCTTCGTATTTGACTAAATCAATGTCTCGACGTTTATACTCCATTGATTAAATAGTATTTAATTAAAGGGATAAAACCATGAACAAGCTCGATGTGCAGCACAAATTCACTCTAGAACACGTCAATTTATGGTATGGCGAGTTCCAGGCATTAAAGGACATTACATTTAATATCGATGCCAACCTGATTACAGCTTTGATCGGCCCTTCTGGTTGCGGAAAGTCGACTTTGATTAAAAGCCTCAACAGGATGAACGACTTGATTGAAGGCTGTCGGATCGAGGGAAGCCTTTTGCTTGACGATGAAGACATCTATAGCAACATCGATGTGAACCATTTACGCAAGCGTGTAGGCATGGTTTTTCAAAAACCGAACCCCTTTCCAATGAGCATTTACGACAACATTGCCTTTGGCCCCAAAACGCATGGGATCACCACAAAACTAAAGCTTGACGAGATAGTCGAGCGGTCTTTGCGGGATGCAGCGATTTGGGACGAAGTCAAGGACCGTTTGAAAAAAAACGCCCTTTCGCTGTCTGGCGGACAACAACAAAGGCTTTGTATCGCACGGGCTTTGTCTGTTGAACCTGACGTGCTTTTAATGGATGAGCCGACTTCGGCCCTAGACCCGATCTCGACAGCAAAAATCGAAGATTTGCTTTCGATATTGAAAAAAGACTACACAGTGGTTATTGTTACTCATAACATGCAGCAAGCAACTCGCGTTTCTGACAGAACAGCGTTTTTTTTGCTTGGGGAGATGGTCGAGTACGGTGATACCGAACAAGTTTTCTCTTTTCCTCAAGACAGGCGCTGCGAAGACTACATCACGGGACGATTTGGTTGAAATGGATAAAAAACCAAGTCATTGCCACTTTTACTTTTTACATCAAAGCCTAAAAAACGAGGAGGCGGATAAAAATGCGAAGCAGGTTTGACGAACAATTAGCCCAGCTAAACAACATGTTGATAGAAATGGGAGCCTTAATTGAGCGGGCGATATTAATGACTACCCAGGCCCTTACCGAACAGGATAGTGAAATCGCCATACAAGTCATCGACCTTGACGAGGAAGTCGACCAAAAAGAAAAAGACATCGAGGCCTTCTGCTTGAAGCTGCTTTTGCAGCAACAACCAGTAGCCAGCGACCTGCGTTTGATTTCGGCTTGCTTGAAAATGATCACCGACATGGAGCGGATCGCTGACCAGGCATCGGACATCTCTGAGATATCGATCATGATGGCTGCCAATGGCAACCAGGCCAATGGCGCCTCGCCGACCATGCAGCATATACCAGAGATGGCAGACGCGACAATCAAGATGGTTACCTGGAGTATCGATGCCTTTGTAAAGAAGGACATTGAACTAGCCAAAACCGTTGTAAAGCACGATGACGTTGTTGACCGGCTTTTCGATACAGTCAAGTACGAGCTGATCGAACTGATCCAGAACTACCAGATCAACGGCGAACTGGCGATCGACCTGATCATGATTGCCAAATACTTCGAACGAATCGGTGACCACGCTGTAAACATTGCCGAATGGGTAGCGTTTTCAATCACCGGGAAGCATGTTCGCTTCTTCCCTGAGCTTGCAGGAAAAAGGCCTTGGGAAGAAGTCATTTCATAGAAAGGCAGACTAATCCTTGGACACCAATGCAATCCAAAGGGTATTCTTCGTCGAAGACGATGAGGAAATCCGTGAAATTGTCTTATATGCCCTGCGTTCAACGGGCTTTGAGTCAGTAGGCTTTGAGAATGCCGTAGGTTTCTATGCTGAGTTGGAGAGAAGCCCGACCCTCCCGTCGCTGGTTCTGCTGGACATCATGCTGCCAGGTAACGACGGTTTGTCGATTTTGCAAAAACTACGTAATTCTCCCCAAACAAAGGCGCTGCCAGTCATTATGTTGACTGCCAAAGGAAGTGAGTACGACAAGGTAACAGGCCTAGACATGGGGGCTGACGACTATTTGGTCAAGCCTTTCGGGGTCATGGAGTTGATTTCCCGGATCAATGCAGTGCTGCGTCGTAGCAGGTCTTTGCGGATTGACGAGAAGTTGACATACAAGAATATCAGCCTTGACATTGCCCGGCGTACTGTTACGGCAGACGGAAAAGTCGTCCAACTGACCTATAAAGAGTTTGAGCTGCTTTACCACTTTTTACTTAACACCGGCCTGGTCTTGGCCCGAAACCGCATTATGGAGGCAGTCTGGGGCTACGATTTCGCTGGTGAGACCCGCACGCTGGACATGCACATAAAAACACTGCGGCAAAAGCTGGGAGTAGCCGGTGAGCACATCAAGACGGTCCGTAACGTAGGATACAAGCTTGGGGAGTGAGCTGTTTGAGAAAGCGTATCTACCGTAACTTCATCGGGTTAGTGTTCCTCAGTGCTTTCGTATTGTCGACTATCCTCAGCTTGATTTTCTACAATGCCTTCAAGTCACGTGTCTACTTGGATGTACGTGAGTCCGCCCAGTTGGTAGCCAGTGTCTTAAACAGCGCTTATGCCAGGTCGGACATGGCCTTATCCCCAGAAAGCTCTTTTGTCGAGGACTTGGAGTTTATTGGGGAGAATACCAAGGCTTTGCGGATCACAGTCATCAGCCCTGATGGCAGCGTTATATTTGACAACGAGCTGCCTGTCTACTCGCTGGAGAACCACAGTGACCGGCTTGAGTTTAGAAGCGCCTTGGAGAATGGCGGCGGCGAGGCCGTTCGTTATTCGACGAGCCAGATGACTGAAACATACTACTATGCTATATTGCTAGATGATGGAAACGTGTTGCGGCTTTCACGGACGACCGAAGGAATTACAAGCATCTTCTTGTCGGTCCTGCCAGTCGTTATTCTGGTGACTGTCGGGATCATGGTAATTGCGAACTATTTTGCCCGACGCCTGACTAGGAATATCGTCAATCCTTTCGAAAGCATCGACTTTGACAGCGAGAATATCATTGCCTATGACGAGCTGGTTCCTTATGCCAAGCGGATCAACCAGCAAAAACAGGAGATAAATAGCCAACTGGCCGCTATGCAAAACCGTTCGGACATGGTCCTCGCCATCACTAACAACATGCGGGAAGGCCTGATCCTCTTAGACGATACTGGCAAGATCCTCACAGCCAATAAGAGCGCCCTTGATATCTTCCAAGAAAACGAAGACGACATCTCGGATGTGGACATACTGCATATTTGCCGCGACATCGATTTTCAAAACGGGGTAAAGACCAGCTTGTCAGGGTCAAACGCTGAAATAGTCTGGGAGAACTCGGGAGAGTATTACAGCATCTTTTTCAGTCCGGTTCTCAGTGCTGACGAGATCATCGGGAGTATCGTCCTTTTCTTTGACATCAGCGACCGAATCAATGCCGAGCAGCTGCGCAAGGAGTTCTCGGCGAACGTCTCCCATGAGCTGAAGACGCCTCTCACTTCAATATCGGCCCTCTCCGAAATGATCAGCAACGGAATGGCTAAAGACGAGGACGTTCAAGGCTTTGCCGAAAAGATCGCCGAGCAGGCAAGACGCTTGATGAATATTATTGACGATATCATCAAACTCTCCGAATTTGACGAGAACCGAATCGTAAGGGACTTCGAGCACTTCGACTTATACAGCCTGGCCCAGTCAGTGCTTGACTCACTAAGGGCGGAGGCTGATGCCAAGGCTTTGACTGTAGAGTTGTTTGGCCAGCATATCATGGCTTTTGCCGACCGGCAGATGATCGACGAGCTTTTATACAACCTGCTTGACAACGCTATCAAGTACAACAAGACCGGAGGGTCGGTCAAGGTGACCTTATCCGAATCAGAGGCCCACCAGCGGATCGCAGTCACCGACACTGGGGTCGGGATCCCCCTCGAGCAACAGAGCCGGGTATTCGAGCGTTTCTACAGGGTAGACAGCTCAAGGTCGAAGAAGACTGGCGGAACCGGCCTTGGCCTGTCGATCGTCAAGCATATCGTTGAATACCACGGCGGCTACATAGAGCTGGCCAGTGCTCCGGAGACAGGAACGACCATAACCTGCTATTTACCGAAAAAATAGGCAGCCGGTACAAATAGGCAGCCCCGCCTGTTTTCAACTCTGCATCAAGCTTGGCTGCTACTCAGACAGATCTACTATTTGGCTCATGTCAATGGTGATCTTTCCGGTGGAGAATAAAACCTGGTAGTCTGACGTGTCCACCACATCACATACAAGCTCGATTTGCTCAATGCCTTCGATGCCGTTTTTGTCCAAATCAGTCTGATAGATAAAAATAGGCTGAAAAGCTACTTTGCCTGCCCCAATTTCGTTGTAGTAGACAGGGTTTACCGCATAGCCGTTGATTGAGAAGCTCCGAATCGTAATCACGATGTTTTGCTGACTACTGTTTTCGATGAAAGTCGAGATGTTTATTCCCTGCTCGCTAGAATACGCATAGGTGCCAGCCTCATAGGCTTTAATGACTATCCTTACCCCTTGGTTGTTATATACCTCATGCCCTTTATCGTCGAAGGCTTGTTCGTAGGACGGGTCGGCTGAGGTCTCAATCTTGATCACTGGCGAATAGAAGATGACTTCGTATGATGGATAACTGTCTACACGAAAGACGAATTCTATATCCTTGATCAACTCGATGCCTGCAATATCGAGCTGCCTTTGCGGTATCACGATGGTGTGCTCTTCGGTTTTTCCAGCACCCACAGCGCCTTCAAAGTTGCTTTGGATCATAGCGTTGTTGACAGACAGGCTTAAAACATAGGCTGCTATGTCGTCTTCACGGTTGTTGGCTATAGTAACCTTCAACTCCGGGCCCAGCTCGCCTGCTAGGTCAAGCGATTTTGCTGTGACCAGCAAGTCATATTGGTTCAATATGACTTGCTCGGCAATATCTACCTCGTCTTGGCTGTTGCCAGGCTGGTCTTGCATATCAGGCTCGTCAAGACCCGCAGAGGGAGTGCAAGCCATTAAAGACAAGACTGCCGAGGCTACGAGAAACAGGCTGATTATTCGTTTCATATCAAAAATCCCTCCATTATTGTCAAGTCGGATCCAGCTATTCGAGTGTATATTTGAAACCTGGATACTTCGTGTTATGGTACTTCAAAAAACTGCGACTAGTATTTTAATTTAAAACGCCCTGACACTGTATTTGCAGGTCAGGGCGAGTATTTTATGGCGGGATATACGGGACTTGAACCCGCGACCTCCGGCTTGACAGGCCGGCACTCTAACCAACTGAGCTAATACCCCGCATATAAGTACTGCTATAGTCAGCGGTCGTTATGATATACGAAAGATCAAGCTCCGTCTAGTATGCAGGGCATGGTAGGATGTATATATGATTAAAGCAGCTATTTTTGACATGGACGGCCTGTTGATCGATACCGAAAAGTATTGGTGGCAGGCCGAGGTCGAGGTCTTTAACAGTGTCGGCATCCCCCTGACGCTTGATTTGGCGAAAACGACCATGGGCATGATGATGCGCGATATAACAGCACACTGGGCGAGGGTTTATCCCCATATTGAATATGACCGAGAGGATGTGATCGACAGAGTCTACGACAAGCTAGTCGAATACGTCGGTTTATATGGAGAAGCGATGTCGGGGGCCCTCGCTGCGGTCTCGATTTGTGAGCAGGCCGGCTTAATGCTGGCGATTGCTTCGTCTTCTTATCCCGTACTGATCGAAGCGGTCATGGAAAAGCTGAATTTAAGCGGACGAATCAATGTCTATGCATCGGCAATGCACGAAATGCACGGGAAGCCGTCGCCTGACGTTTATTTAAGTGCTGCCAAAAAGCTTGGTGTAGATGCTTTGGACTGTCTAGCTTTTGAAGACTCGATCGCTGGGGTCCAGTCTGCAAAAGCAGCCGGAATGAAGTGTATTGCTGTTCCAGACCCTAGTATGTTTGACCGGCCTGAGTATGGGATAGCAGACCTCAAACTACATTCCTTAGTGCAGTTTGATGAAAGCATGCTGCTTAAGCTAGGCTGAAGTTGTAAAGCAAAACGCTTATTGGAACATAATAATTGCTCAGCCTTTGATAACCAGGCATGCCCAAATCGTCTAGCGAAGGATAGTCTTGGTCCCAACCGATATTGCCTCGTGCCAGTTCCTGCGCTGCCAGCGAGTTGTCTGAGAAAGAATACTGAGTGACGATATACGTGCCCATGCTCGCTTCGTAGACGAGCAGGCCGCTCTCGCCGTTTGCATATAAGACCGAATGCCCTCCATAAAAGCCATTTTCGACTCTGTGTGTTTGTCCATTGCCAAACGCAAAAATGTCATACCAATAATCTGCTTCAGCTTCGCCGGATTTTATCAGCAGCTCTGGCACACCGTTTCGGTCGATGTCGTACAGACAATACGTGATGGCTGGTTTTGCATGTTCATTGCCAGTGAAACGCTCTCTGTTGGCCTTGTCTAATTGGCGGACAAACGAGGACAGATAGTCTTCTTCGACAGTCACAAACGAGTCGAGCCCTTGGTTTTCCAATGCGCCTAGCACCTTCGACGTTTGTTCGATTGTCTGTCTGATATCGATACCGAGCACTTTCATCAAGCCTGTATAAGTAAAGCCGTCGTTTGACAAGACAGCGCTCAGTAAAATCTTGTTGTATGAGCTATTGTGCTCGTCCCAGGCATCTTCTGTGACTGGTATATAAGAATCGTCTTTCATGTCGACGTCGGTAATAGACATTGACTGGTCGTGGTATTCCAACTGTTCTTCTATTAACCGTTGGTCGGAGTAGTAGTAATTAGAGTAGCTGTATGTCCTGAGATAGGGGACCTCACTGTACAGTTGGACGACTGGCAGGCCTTTAGTGTTCTCGAAAACTGTGATGAAACAATTGACCGAGCTTTGCGACAAAGTGTTGGAGCTGTTTATCCTGCCCACGAAGGGTATATGCAGCAGCTGTTCTAAAGTTTCATCGTAAAGCGTCCAAACCTCTATCTCATAGGTCGATTCACTGGGTATCAATTGCCCATATATATTCTCGTCAAAATGCTTGCTGTTGTTGTAAACGAGCAGCAGGTCTTCTATTCCGTCTCCATTGAAGTCAAGTATATCGACTATGCATAAACCATTGATATAACTGCATCCAGTAATCTCATTGGTTGATCCTTCTGCGCTGATGAGATCAGGCTTGCCATACAGGCCCATTATCTCTTGGCATTTAACAAGGTATTTCTCCGATAGTTCTTTGTCTGACTGGGGCAAGTTGGCTTCTACAGGGTCCTTGCCCTCACCATTCGTCTTCGTATTGGGACGGACAGTACAGGCAGAAACATTGATCATAGTGATACAGATTAGAATCTTGGCCAAGCCTCTCATATTTGCTCCCTCAGTCATGTCTGTATTTATATAGTCGTCTTTAATATGAATTAGACGAGCCAAAGTATGTTTTATTTTGTGTAATACTTGTCACAATTTAATATGATACATCATTGATCTTTATTTCACATACGCCAGCTGCTGCAAGATCGGCACACACAGACGGACTGTCAGAACAAGCAAGCCTGCCCCATCAGGCAAGAACAGGCTTATCTGCCAAGACTAGGCCGTGTTACCTGCCAGTCATGGCCTATATGTGTCAAAAGTGTTTGTTGGTTCGTGGAAAACGTCTCTGGTGGGCGATAACGGATTCGAACCGCTGGCCTTGTGCGCGTAAAGCACCTGCGCTACCACTGCGCCAATCGCCCACACCGAGCGAATAGTATACAACGAAACCAATAATTATTCTGATACAAGCCTTGCTGGAACGACAATTGAATCGGACATATCGGTTATCTCAGGCATCGAGTCAGGGACCCATCCGATTTGAATGCTTGCTCCTTCGGGCTTCTCCAGATAAACATCGTAATGGTAGCCTTGGGGCATTTTGACATGCAAGCGCGCCATTCCGGAGACGACTGGCGGATGGTTTGCTGGCAAAGCCAAGGCTTCAGCCGGCTCGTGTGTATCAGCTGCCTTCATTGGCATGGCAAGGGCCGAGGTGGACGCACTTTCAGTATCGAGCAGTATTTGATCGTCGTCGTAATGCATATCCAAAGGCTTTAGGCACCCATAACAGGTTTTTAAATCGTCAAAACTAACGCTCTGGCAATGGGGACAGATTTTCATTGTGTATCCTTTCATCTACGTCCTTGTTTTGCGGACTATTGGCTGTCGGTTCCCATAAAAAAAGCTGGTCGCCTGGCTCCAGCCAAGCGCTGTTGTCGTCTTGGTACCTTTCCAGTACTGCTTTTGACCCACGACAAGAGGCTAGGCGGCTAGGAGGCAGACTTCGGATGCTTCGTAGGACTTTGCCTTCAGCATCTATGAAAGCCACATCGATGCTTGTGCGCATGCCAAAGCTATGGATGCTGCTACAGTGCGTTATCATCAACGCATCAGCACCGTCCAAAGCGCCGTCATTGATTAGACCGATCAGACGTTTCAAGGGTCTTTTTGCTATCCGTACATCAAAGTATTTATAACTATCTGGGTTGCTCATAATCTATCCAATCTATTATTAGAACAATGCAACGACTAAGCTGCATGAAGCATCTGATGGGAAGAACTGGGCCATCATCTGCCAAGTATTTGCATCTGAGCCTGCCTTGTAACTCAGCATCAAAGCAAATGGGCCAGTCAACAGTTTTATGCTTGCTAATGAGCTGCTGACTTCAGACTGGTCGAGCATTGGCATGTCGTCTGGGATCTTTGAGGCTTGATCGAGCGCCTCGCTATCCTCAAGCATGTTGTAGCAAAGCCAGCCTCTGCCTTCCAGCAGCTCGATAAAACGGGCTGCTGCTTGCCCTGTGCTTAAGTCGCTGGCGTAACCGATCACTGATTTCTCGTCGTTTACTGCTAAGAACTGGAAGACCGAGCCAGGGTAACTAATCGCCAAGGGGTCAAGCTGACTATTAGCTAGCCCGTAATCATCCTGCATCGACTCCAGCGAGATGCCCGGTTCTGGGTCAGGCTCCAATGAATAGCTTTTTAGCCCGGCAAGTATCAAGATCAGAATAACAAGGTAGTTGACAGCTATCGTTAGGTTTCGCTTGCCAATGCTGTCCTTTCGCTTGTCTGGTTTTCTCGTATTCATCCTACTTGCCGGCCTGTCTGGCTTTTTGTCGGATGTTTTTTCGATTGTCTTTTATTCAAAACAAGCCACCTGGCCGATAAGGATCAATGATGAATACCCGCGAATGGGTCAGCCTAGGAAGGCTGATTCCGAAAATCGAGCTTGGTATGCCCCAAGGTATAAACTCCATAGTACAAGTTATGCGCTCTTGTCTTGGTAGTAACGACAATAAGATCCCATCTGCTTCAGAAGAGCTAAATCCTCCGTACCCGACAGTCTCGACACTTACTGAAATTGACAGGTGATAGTCATCGCCCATCCCTAAGACCAAACAGGACCTGACTAGGCTTTCCTTTGAGCCAATATCAAACTCTCCAGCACCAGGACTAGTGGCTTGTGTCCGAACAGCCTCTGCTGCCAGAGGGTCAAAACGGGCACAGGCAGAAAGGTACAAGCAAAAGTTAAAGGTACATAGGATCATGATCAGCAATACTGGCAGGCAGACAGCGAGCTCGACTGTGGATTGGCCTCTTTGGTCCAGCTTGGCTTGCCTGTTAAGAGTTTGCCTACTCCCAAATATCGACATGGCCTTCTCCTCCTAGATGGTCTTGGATATCCCGTAATGTGTTTCTCACATATTCAACGCCATAGCTGACAATTGATTCTGGCATTTGCACTGTGACAGGTATCTCGACAGGGAATATTGGCTCTCCGAACCGAATTACCGTAATCGTTAAGCCGTCATTTGTAAGATTGTAGCCAAAAGTTTCAATTTCGATAACAATTCCATCGAAAAGCATGTCCGTGAGCGTTCCGGATCCATTTCCAGGGACTGCTGCATAGATGTTCTTTGCATTTACAATTGTGCGGCCCAGGCTTGAGTCGCCTGCCTGCATCGCCACATGGTAGCTGTTAACTAACAATGGCTTTGGTGACCTAAGGTCGACTGGAGTCATGCCCAGTTTTTTCAACGAGCCCTCGATAGCGTCTGCTGCCCAGTCAGCCAGCCAAGTCAAAGTGCTGCTGGACGAGCTAGCAACGGCTTGTCTGAGGCCATTGGTCAAGGCATCGACCCCTTTTTCATAGAACATCAGGGCATACGACCAGACCTCTAAAACGAAATCAAAGCCTCCTAGTACTGTCTGTCCGATGGCTGATTCGCTGTTGGACTTCAAGCAGTCTAGCAGGCTTGCCAATATATTGGCATCCTCTACGCAGTCTTTCGCTAGGGCTGCTGCTGATATTGCCATCCTGGGAGGCAGGGCCTGACTGGCTCCTTGTGAGACGAGAGGGGTCCTTAAGCCCGTTGGCAGCTCGAGGCTTTGAGGGGCGATAACAAAAATAATGCAGCCCTTTCGCCCTGGGGGATGAAGGTCGACCCGTTTTGCCTTTACCATGGATATTGCTTTATCGTATTCGTCTATCGACTCCTGAGCATGCCTCTGCCCCTCTTCATTGGCTGTCTTCAATGCTTGTGAGGCTGATTCGTATTGCTTTGCAGCCTTGACCAGCTCGCTATACCAATATTCGAAACCAGATTGGTTGTTAGTCGTCGGACTAAAGACATTGCTAACCGCCAACCAAGTCATGTTGCATGTCGTACAAGCAGAATGCAGCTCTAGGTCGAGGCTCCTAATGGTGTCAGTGCCGGCTCCGCCATTTTCAAGATAGACAGGACATTGGTTATGGCCATGTATGATATTTGACCCATCCAGCGGAAATTGGGCATTCCGATAAATGCTTGTGCTCCGGAAGTCGTTTGAGTTTCGCGGCAGATCGGGAAAATACATTGACACATTCCCTAAGCCATCGTCAAAAACATATGCACTGTCCAATAAATCCAAAGCATACCGGTAATACAGCCTGCGCATTACAGACCGGGTAATGTCGTCAGGAGTCATACTAGCTGGGGTGTCATTAGCCAGCCTATTACTGTAATAGTTTTTTGCTCTAGCCAACGCGTATGAAAAATTCCAATCTGCTAATTCGTACCTGGTATTATTTGTCAGGTTTGCCAGGTTATGGGCGCGCTCGTACATGCTTTTGCTGTCTGCTGTTGCCCCACAGTCAGCAAGCCAGCCTTTCCGATATGCTTCCTTGCTGTCTTGGTCAGCCTCCTCTGCTTTTTGAATCTCGTCTTGTGCCTTTCGATTGCTACTGTCAATCTCGTTAGACTTGGAATCAAAGTCGCCATCGTCTTCGATTCCGACATCATCTGCAGTAAAGGGGATAAGCAAGGCCAGCCCAATATAAGTCGAGCCGATGGGGGCATTCGCTTGGACTGTCACTGCCGCATTGGCAATAGCTACAAATGGCAGTATTTTCTGTAGCTTGGTCAAGGCGGGTATAGCGTTGTCAGCTATTCGGTCGCGGGCCTCAAATACTTTCTTGGCAAATTCCATTAGCTTGATACCAGCTTCTTGGCAATATGGGATCAAGCTAACAATTATCGAGACCCCTAAGACAGTTACACCGAAAAGAGTCAAAGACAGTAGCACGGCATCTGTTACCCGGGCAACGACATAGAACTCGGCTACGATATTCTCAGCAGCTAAAACCCCCGCATCAGCCGCAAATTGGATATCGCCTGCCCTTGAGTTGTACCAATAAATCTGAGAGGAGGTGTAGACCAGCGTAATGACCAAGCTTAGGGCAATAACTACGCCTATGCTGGTATAACCTCCTTCGGAGTCGTTGACCAGCCAAAAGAACCTGCTCTTTTTTTGCCGTTCGTCGTCAACATGCCTGTCATTTTTTAGGCAATGGTTTTCAATACTATATAAATGCATACCTAGTCCTCCCATTGTCCAGGCCAAGAGCCAGGTGGGCCTACATCCGGCTGGCTTGCCCAGCTTGGTTGAGTCGGCATCGTTACTACCACAGTCTGAACCAAGTAGCCGTCCTCAAGCATGCCGAGCAAGGCAGCCCCTCCGCCTATCAGGGGAAGCGGTTTCAAATAGTTGGTAATGCTGACTGTCACATAGGACGAGTTCTCGTCTCCGCTTAGCTCGATGAGCCAGGCCTTTCCGCTGCTTGATGCGTGGAATATGTCTAAGGGAGGTATTGACGACAGCCGCCTTTTGACATAGCCTTCGTATTTTTCAGTCGAATAAGTGCTGAAATCTGTCTTAGTGGCTAAAAGCCGACATGTCTCAGCAGCAGCGTTTTCCATGACCATCCTGTTATAGAAAAGAATTGCCGGCTGCATAAGCATCAACAACAAGAGGAAGAGGACCGGTATTACCAAGGCTGCCTCAACGGTACCCTGCCCGCTTTGGCCTTGGGCTTGCCTGCTTATGCTGTTGTAAGCCAAGTAGCATCCACGATGAGGGCTTGGGCTAGCCTGATAATTGTGCTTTTGGTCCTTATACGGCCGACAAACGGATGCCCTGTCTGTTTTTACAGGCTTTGGGAAGTGCCTGTATTTAGTAGAGGAGCACATCACCAATGACTCCTGCTGTATTTGGCCCGACGCCATGTGAGATGCTCCTTATAGCATGATCGACGAACAGGCCTTCTCCTAGCCTTTTTTGTAGCACGGCAAAACAGGTAACCACTATTATAAAAACCAAGCTGACCAGAGCATACTCAAAAGTCGCCTGCCCTTTGCAACTTGCGTTAGCCCGTCTTATCCTTTTAAATAGTTCTTGCAGGTATCTCATGTCACTCCTCTAAACTTCGAGACGACATATAAACCACACGAACGGTATTTAGGTTTACGCCGCCAACTATCTCATGCTTGTTACTCGGTAAGATGGTGATGATCAAAACATCGCCTCCTGTCTCATCTGATTGTGGCCTGCCGATCTGGCGAGAGGCCAAGCATGACCAGGCTTCGCTGAACAAATCGATGTACCCATATTCTTCAAGCGTCCAACTATCCAAACGCAGGAACGATAGGATTTCTTCGGCTAGGCTGGCCAGCGGCCTCTCCGACACCACCGACCAGCTGAGGAAGTGCTCGTCCTGCTCGAACTTGGCCTCAGTACCGTACTCATGGATCGGGATGGGACAATGGCTCTCGTCGGTATCTGCCAAAGGGGGAAGCAGCCCAAGCTCAGGCAACAATTGAACGTTGGGCATTAGGCTTGTTTGGCCGTTCGTGCCTGGGCTGCCCAATGCACCGCTATTGCTGTCTATGCCTATGTCTTGGTTGGGGCCCCAATAGGCTTCGTCATCGTTGTTTTCTGTACGGACGTCATCATCGGCCCGTGCTTTTTGGCTCGATAAATCAAACGAAGCGAGCATCGATGCCACAAACAGCATCAAGCACATCAGAGTCATGACGAGCAGTCTTAGCCTATGCCATCCTTGGGACTCGTTTGGCTGTTGCTTGTCCCTATCGGCTTGCCTTACCAGGTTTTTGCGGCCGGGTATGGTTTTCATTGTCGGTGGGCTTTTCTTCATCTCATTCAGAGTTGCTCGATCGCATCTGTTATCGACCTCCACAAAAGCTCCAGCTTCGGTCTAAAGGCCACAATCGCCAATATAGCAATTACGACTAGCACACCGACCAGAATGGCATATTCGGTGGTGCCTTGGCCTCTTTGGTCTTTAAGCTGCCTATACAAGCCTGTCTTTACGGCTAGTATTCTTTGGCAGACAATCAGCCAACTCTTCTTTAAGCATTCTTTCGTCATTTGCATAGCTTTCTCCTTACATGTTTCCTAATAAATCGATCATTATTGGTCCTAATACCAGCAATAGCATTGCTGGCAGTATCAAAGCCCCAGTTGGGATCAGCATTTTCACTGGGGCCTTTGCCACCTCTTCTTCGCGTCTTATCCGGATCTCCCGACGTGCTTCGACAGATAGTGCTGTTAGAAGCTGGGCCATAGGCGCACCGTAATGCAGGGCCCGCAGTACCAACGCCGAAAAACGGCTGAATAAGACAGTTTGGATTTGCTCTTCAAGTTCATGGAGGCCTTGTTCACGTGAGATCAGCCCTTTTTGCCAAATATCAAGTTTGCTAAGACACAAGCCTGTCAATTGGCCAGGTAGACGGCGGAGGGCTAGCTCGAACGCTTGGTCAAAGGCCATACCAGCACGTATCCCAAGAGCTGTGATATCTATGATCATGGCTAATTCGTTGTCGTATGACTGTAGGTTCTTAAAACTAAGCAGTCTTGATGCCGCTGGCCCAAGCTGTGACTTTGAAAGGGCTTTTTTTAGCAGCCCGTATAGCCTTTCTAGGTTTTTACTTAGGCGCTGGCCTTTAGCCAACGTCTGCCTATTGCTTCCAAGCGTCAAGGAGCTAGCAATTCGGCCCTTCGACTCGGCTGTAATCCTTCGTTTGGAGAATTCGTCTAGATGGTTAAAGACCGCTAAGGCAAGGCATAGGCCTAAAGACATTGATGAGGATAAGGCAAGCAGGGCAAGTGTACTCATCCTAGATCAACTCCTAGGATCCTACGGATTATCAGTATTCCGCTAAGCTCCATCGTCACAGCAACCAGTAGCATGACAAAGCCCATAGTCGAACTGACGAATGTTGCAGCATAGCCATCGACAGTCAAAGACAGTGCTACCACCAAAAGGACTGGCATGAGGGCAACTACCTTATACGACAAACGGGCTTGCGCGGTTTGTGATTGAAGTTGTCGTTTCAAGCTTATGGATGTCCTAATTGATTCAGCAGCAGTCTCAATTAAATCAGCCAGGCTGCCTCCTGTTTGGTGCTGTATCTCCAAGGCAGCGGCTAAAAAGCTCAGCTCTGGCAGCTTGTTGCGTTCTTCAAGGGCAGCCAAAGCCTCTTTCAAGCCTAAGCCTGACCGTATGTCGTCACTGACCTGTGTCAGCTCGTGCTTGAGCGGCTCGAGTGTCTCTGCCGCTGTTTGCTCGATCGCCTGTTCCAGCGAACAACCCGCAAGGAAACAAAACCCCATGCACTGGAGGGCATCGGGCAGTTGCCCTCTCATTTTCTGGTTGCGTCTTTCCCTTAATTTAAGGATTTGATTGTTGACTAGCATCGGAGCAGAGACAATCGAGACACACGAGACAAAACCGTTGTCTGTTGTGAGGTAGACCAACAGGCTAGTAGACAGGCATAAGGCAATTGCCAGCTCTGAGATGCTTTGGGTATTTGTCTTAAAGCCCCTGGTACTTAGATAGGCGGTGGTATTCTCAATTCTTTCCTGCCAAAAGCTGAACTTGAGCATGAAGTTTGAAACAGGGCTTAGGGCAGGCAATCCGTTACGTAAAAGGTCGAACATAAAAGAAGGCTTGTTGCTGTTGTCAATCGCTCGTTGCTTGCGCTCCAAGCGACGGTACCGGCTCTGCAAGCCTTCAAAAGCCATAGGCAAGGCAATTGACCCGCATATTACAGTAAGTATGATTGCAGAGGCCAAAGCCATGTTTGTCGGATCAGCCAAACCGGCTAGAAGCATAAATGCCGAATTAGGAACCTGCAGCAAGCAAGATAAAGGACCATTGGTCATAACAGGCCTCCATCAGCCCATATATATGCCATATGTTCCTTTGACCAGACAACTAGTGTCTCTAGACTGTTCTCCCCCGCTACTGATCGGTATCGACACACTTGGGTTACTCGCCGCTTGCCATCGGCATGCCGTTCTAAATGGACTATCAAGTTAAATGCCGATGCTATTTGCTCGTTTAACACAGAGACTGGCAGCTCCATGCCGAAACGGCACATCATTACCAAACGTGTCATTACTTCAGCAGGCGAGTTCGCGTGCAGTGTGGTCAATGACCCGTCATGCCCAGTGTTCATTGCCTGCAACATGTCTAGTGCCTCGGCCCCGCGACACTCGCCGACCACTATACGGTCTGGCCGCATTCTCAGGGCATTTGTGACTAAGTCCCGTATCGTTACTTCGCCGGTGTTCTCTGAGCTACGCATTCGGGCCTCAAGCCTCACCACGTGTGGATGCGATGTGAATCGCAGCTCAGCCGAGTCTTCGATAGTGATTATGCGTTCACCCGACGGTATTTCGACCGAGAGGGCATTGAGCAGGGTCGTTTTACCGCTTCCGGTGCCCCCGCTGACAACGATGTTTTGTCGGTCATAAACTGCTTGGCGCAGCAGTTCGGCAATTTGGCCGTCCATCGACCCGATCTCTGTTAGCTCGTCGAGGGTAAAGACCTGGTCACGGAACTTCCTGATAGTCAGTACCGTGCCGTCGGGGGCTAGTGGCGGAATCACGACGTTGACGCGATGTCCTAAAGCCAAACGGGCGCTGACCATGGGGTTTGACTCGTCGACACGCCTGCCTAAAGGGCCGACGATCCTGTCGACGATTGAACGTAACTGGTCCTCGTCTGCAAAGCATAGGCCTGTGGAGAAAAGCTGGCCCTCGCGCTCGAAGAATACTTTTTGGGGCCCATTCACCATGATCTCTGTGACGCTGTCGTCACGCAGCAGCTCTTCGATCGGGCCTAGCCCGACAACAAGGTCAGTGACGTCTTGGAGCAACAAATTGCGTTTGTCGGTACCTAATCCTTGATAAGTGGCATTGCCAAGTATTTGTTCCAATACGGCTACTACCTCACGCTTGGCACGGGCCGGGTCGATCCGCAGCAACTCTGCAATCCGCGAGCTAGGGAGCTGCCGATACAAGCCGTCGCGCAGCTCGTATCGCATCTGAGCAGTGATCTCATCGTCTAAAGACCCACTTTTTGTACCGCCTAATTGGTCAAGCATTTGCAGCAAAGACATAGCTTGGCTCCTTCATCTGGTGATTAATACGCATAAGCAGGCAATCAGCAGAACTACATTTAAGCCATCTCATTGTTTCTCCACCTAAAAAGACTCTTTATGAGGTTGATGGCATATGGCTCGTTAGACTCTTGGCCCAAGGCAGGAGAACCTAGTGCCAGCTGTGGCAATAAATGTGCAAGAAGGCTACTTAAAGATTCAATAAAGGCATTCCCGCTTTCGATCAATTCTTCGGGACAGCCCAGCGAGAGCAGTTCGTCCACGATGTTTCCACCGTCTTCAAGGCCAACCACTTCCAATCCGCCCAAAGCCATAGAAGCATCCAGGGGGCTGATTGGGGCGAAACGATGGCAGCCATTGATGGCATAGGAAAAACGGGCCTCTGGGATGTGTAGCTTGATACATAGCTCGGCTACTTGTTGGCAGGCTTTTATCGAGGTTGTGCGCTGGTCCATCAAGAACAGCAGCCTTGTGCATACCCGAGCCAGCTCGGCCTGCGTAGACGACCAAAACGCTGATGTGTTGATGAGCACTAGATCAAACTCGCTGGCAACACGCGCAACTATCTCAGGCAGACTGTCTGCTATCAATTCGGATTGTTCGACATGGTCTGGGGCAGCCAATACTAGCAATGGCGAAGATGTGGAGAAGCCCACAAGGCCCTCTGCCACAGCTAAAAGCGGCCTTACCTCGCCAATCGTCTTGGCTGAGTGGCCAAGCATGTAGGAAATGTCTCCGAACTGCAGGTCTGCGTCAATCAATGCTGCCCTCAGCCCTTGCTTGCATGCCAAGACAGCTAGTAGCAGGGCAACCGTTGACTTCCCTACTCCACCTCGGCCAGAAAAGACCCCGATGATATTAGAGCTGTCATTCAGCCTTGAGACAGCATTTTGGCTGACAAGCATTTCACTGGAAAACAATGCCGGGCCCTTGTCATATGTAAAATCACCGCCTTGGCCGATGCTTGGCAGCGGCAAGTCAAAAGCATCGATACTCGGGCTATATACTGTTTCTTTATGATAAGGACGCAAGCTATCGACTGGCTCGTCCAAATCGAGGCTTTCCATCTCCCAAGCGCCTACTTGAGAAACCTCATTTGAGACTTGCGGCCGAGTCTCTAAGCCCGATGTGGGAACCGGCATTTGAGTGTTTGACTCAATAAATGATGGGTCATCTTTTGGAGCTGCTTCGTCTAGCAACTCGACAGTATGGGCATTGGCATTATTGCTATCCTGTTCAAGCATATAACTTGCAGAAGCTAGTAATTGAAGCAACTGTGTACAGCTGATCACACCACGGAGCCCTGCTGCCTTGCTCCGGCTGACCAGTGAGGCTGTGGGGTCGTCTTCCCAGAGATATATGTCGCGTTCACTACAATCAAAGCAAAGGGCAGCTGCTAGGTTGATGGGTGAAACCGTAATATGCTCGGCCCGGTTAATAATTACGATAGGGATGCTTGGGTGCAGGTCACTGGCCATTCTTCTGCAAATCACAGCATCGTTATAGCTTTGCAGCTGCCTGTCCACAGCGATTGCCAAGGTATCAGCAGGCAGGCCATAGGCTTGAAGCGTTTTAACTCGCAGAGTGGACATTTTATATCTCTCCTCCCGGTAAAACCAAATAGAGGTTCATGGTCCGGGAAGCAACGATCAAATCAGCGACCATGTCTTCCTGCACAGAAAGGGTCACCCATGACAAGGCGGGCCTAGATAGGCTAGAGCCGAAAAGGCTGTTGGGCTCAACTTGCTGACTACTGCTGTTTGAAGTGTCCAGGACAAGTATCTCGGCTGCCAATAAGATAACTGACTCTTTATCGGCAGCATATATTGCTACGACAGAGCCTGTTGTTATCGCACCACCAACAGCAAGCACGTCGTTGGTGGGGATACTGACCGCGCAATATCCTTCCGGGACGCTGATCGGCGGTATTTCAGTGCTGAGCTTTGCCGATACGACAGGCTCGTTGGCAAAAAGAGGCATGCCTAAAGTCTGTCCCATGACATCGGACTCGTCAGTTAGCGCACCTGCTGGCAAAAGGTCAGCCAACCAGTTCCGTTTTGCAGTATTTGCCGATGTCAGACGTTCGCCAGCAGCTATATTGCGAGTAGCAACATAGACTTCGACCTGCTCCCCTCCGTAAGCCTCTAGGGTCTGTCTTCTGATCTGGTCGGCGGAGCCTTTTACCGATGACGCATAGTAAGCCATCATCGCAGCAGCCAGTAGGCCAGAAATAACCGATATCATGATTCGCTTGCGTTTTGAGTTCATTGTCTTGCATTCTCTCTTTCAATAGATGACATTGAGATGGTTGTATGCTAGACAGCTAAAATTAAATTTATTATGCATCTATTAGAGATACGCCTATCATGAAGTAGAGAATATTCTTAAATGAACGCTAATATCATTGATTTACCTGTACTTATCGAATTGTTACTAATATGATCTTATTATCCTTTACATGTACTCAGCCGCCAGGCTTTTCTGCTAATAATCCAAGGCCTTGTTGGATACCTAGACCCTAAGGGCGACACCAGTTATCTTAACTAGCTTACAAAATCCAATCTCTTGTTTTTTTTGCTCGATTGTTACTTGCCAGCTTTGACTGTTTGAGATATATTCACGCGGATATCTTTCAGCGACTGTCAAGTTGGCAGCAGTAGAAAATGAAAGGAGCGCGTTATGCCGCGTCCGATTATCGACGTAGAAGAATGCACTGGTTGTGGAATCTGCACTGATACCTGCCCAAATGATGTTTTGGACATCGTCCAAGACATTGCTACAGTCATCAATGAAGACTCTTGTACCGCTTGTGGCGATTGCATGGAAGAATGTCCGATGGCTGCAATCATAGAAATTGAAGAAGATTGATCATCAAAGTGTCGCTAGTGCCGCTTTTCTAAAGCGGCACTACGCTTTTTATAACCTGCCGTAGACACAACATACATGATTAGCGCTTGATCGTTTTTAGTTGCGCCCAAACCTTTTGTTTGGCCAGGTCATCTGAGAGGGCTGCCTCAAAACCACTTAGCACCAGGATCTGCCTGTTAAAATATTGAATAGGCTCACCGGCATTTATAGCCCTCGGAGGCTTATTGTCGTCGAACTTGATTTCGGCTTGCTGATTGTTTGCCTGGCCTTCGCCCTTATCCGCATAAAGACCTTCCGGGCCTTGGTAGCTAAGGGCTGCTGCAATGGATATTCCTGCTGCTTGGTCCATACCGATTATCAGTTGGGGATCGATAACCTCAATGATCAGGCGCAGCTCTTCGTCAGACAGCTTGGCCTGGTGGCTTGGCTGGGTTAGAACTCCGCACCAGTTGTCTTCCCCCCATCCCAGCGAAGCCAACGCAGCCGAGACGGCGGCGCTGTCTGGCCCGCTGAACGGAGGCCCTCCTGCAAGCTCGATCGGCCCGCAAATGCCCTTGACCAGCACGATGTCACTTGCCGCTTGTCCAGCGAGGTAAGCGCTAAAGGGCCCAAGCTGGTCAGACAGGCCCCTCTGATATAAGCTAGCTAGCTCGTATATATTATTATCAGCCATCATCACTCCCCTGCCTTTTGGGCAGACTGCCTACATGAAAGAACTGCTGTGCATCGACTTTTTTAAGGTTACGAATTGGCTAGATCGTGTTACTTAGCGGCGCTTCGTGCTACTATGGCCAGGTCTGCTTAATGACAGCGATGCTTGAATGCAGCAAAGGCTTTACGGTTAAAGCTTAACAATAAGCGCCTCAAAAGCAAGGTTATAGACTCGAAAGGCAAAATGTATGAGTATTATCGAAATCACCAAAGAGAACTTCAAATCCCAAGTCCTGGAATCCGACAAGCCGTTCCTGGTTGATTTTTGGGCTGATTGGTGCGGGCCTTGTCACCTAATCGCCCCAATCGTCGAGCAGATCGCCCTAGAGAACGAGGGCGTCATGTATGTTGGTAAGCTCAACGTCGACGAGCAGGAAGAACTGGCGTATGCCTACCAGATCGTTTCTATCCCGACCCTGATGCTCTTCGTCGGAGGACAGGTCACAGCGGTGATCAGCGGCGCTATGCCCAAGGCCGAGCTGATGCGCCAGCTGTCTCCGCACCTGACAAGTTAGACCAAGCCGCGGAGGCGGCTGGCAAGCCCTTTTTTCCGCTTTTAAAGCCGATGCAGGCTTAAAGCACGCAAATACAGACTGTAACTATTCTAATTATTAGGAGAAGACCGTGTGCAAGGACGGAATCAACGCTGAACAACTGAATTCGACAATCGAACAAATCGACGAGGCTGTTGCCCTATGCCGACGCTGGACCCATCGTGTCTATCATCAGGTGGAAGAAGACAATATGCTGCGTACCGCGGCTAAAATGCGCGATGCCCAGGCACTGCTTGACGATATAAGGGCCTTGCTTGAAGAGGCTTCGGAACTAGTGTTAAAAGAGTCAGCTGACGATGTTACGGTGCAAGTGGTCTAAGAGGGTGCTTTTCAAGGCCCCTGGCTTTGCCAGAAGCACGCCATGGCTGTCCTTTTGGTGCTGCGGCGTGGCGGGCGATCTGCCAAATAAGCAAGCACCTGTGAGAGGATCGAAATGAGCGAGCTTGTACGCTTTAGCGTGGCAATGCCGGAAGGCTTGCTGATGCTTTTCGACAAATACGTTGCTAAGCGCGGACTAGCCAAGAACCGTTCCGAGGTGATCCGTGACCTCGTCCGTGAGGCCTTGGTCGAAGACCAATGGTATGACCCGGACGCTATTATCGTCGGTACCTTGACTTTAGTGTTCGACCACCATACATCAGACCTTCAGAACAAGCTTGACCAAATACAACACTCCGCCCATGAAAGAATCATCTCGGCTATGCACATTCATCTTGATGCCCATAATTGTCTAGAAATCATCGCCATGCGTGGCCGTACCAGTGAGATAAACGAGATTGCAGACAGCCTCTTAGGCATCAAGGGCGTCAAGCACGGTAATCTGACAGCAACCACCACGGGCGATTTATAAAGCCATGAAAGCTTTTAGCATCCATGTCAGTGGTCTGGTACAAGGCGTCGGCTTTCGGCCCTTTGTGTACCGCCTAGCGCTGCGCTATGGGCTTTTTGGGTGGGTCTATAACGCTTCAGACGGAGTCAGCATCCATGTCGAGGGAGACCAAGAGGCCATCCTCGGCTTCATGCAGGCAGTTCAAAACGAGCATCCTGAGATTGCCAGGATAGACCGGTTCAGCTCACAGTCAACGAGCCCCCTGTACCTAAACGACTTCTCCATTCGGATGTCTAGCGCCAGCCCTATGTCCAGCACCCCTGAGGCCCTTTTGGCCACTAACATTTCGCCTGACCTGGCTACCTGCCCTAACTGCCTACGCGAGTTGTTCGACCCGACAAACCGCCGCTTCGGCTACCCCTTCATCAATTGCACCGACTGTGGCCCCCGCTTTACGATCATCCAGGGGCTGCCCTATGACCGCCCCCTGACTACCATGCGCGGCTTTCCGATGTGCAAGGACTGCGCTTTAGAGTATGACGACCCAGCCGACCGGCGCTTTCATGCACAGCCCGACGCCTGTTTTGCCTGTGGGCCTAGACTGTCGGTCTTCATCGACGGACAAACCCAAGAAGCATCCGACTTGCAGTCTAGCCAAGCCTTGCTCAGGCTTACCGTGGAAGCTATAAAAGCCGGCAATATCGTAGCTATCAAAAGCCTTGGCGGCTATCACCTGGCCTGCGACGCCACCAACGACCAAGCGGTGATGAGCCTCCGAGAGCGCAAAAAACGCAGCAACAAGCCCTTTGCCCTGATGATGGCATCGCTTAACTGGGCAAAAAACTATTGTTATGTGGATAAGACCGAGGCTAGCCTGCTTGAGGGCAGCGTGCGCCCGATCGTCTTGCTCCAAAGAAAAGACGGGGCAGGGCAACATGGGTTTCTCCCTATATCTAATAACGTAGCGGGGAACCTGCCCGAGCTCGGGGTAATGCTTGCCTATACCCCTGTGCAGCACCTGCTCTTCCATGAGTTGGACCGCCCCCTGGTAATGACCTCGGGGAACTTAAGCGATGAGCCGATCATTGCTGACACCGACCAGGCGCACCAGCTGCTTGACGGGATTGCCGACATGTTTCTGGACAATAACCGGCCTATCAGCAACCGTTATGACGACAGTGTCGTTAGGGTGGTCAATGGCCGGCGGCAGATGATCAGGCGGGCGCGCGGCTATGCCCCGCTACCCTTGCGGCTGGCAGGCTCGGGCACAGCCGAGGTCTTGGCCGTCGGGCCGGAGCAGAAGAACACCTTTTGTTTCACTCGGGGCAACGAGGCTTTCCTGTCGCAGCACCTAGGGGACTTAGACAGTTCCCAGGCACTGGCTAATTGGGATGAGACCCGTCACCTCTACCAAGGGCTGTTTGGCCTCAAAGCTAAAACCTATGCTGCCGACTTGCATCCGGAGTACCTTTCGACCAAATGGGCAGTCTCCCAATCCAGACAATCGAGCAAACCGCTGGTTTACGTGCAGCACCACCATGCCCATATAGCCGCTGTGCTGGCCGAGGCCCAGTCGACATCGGCAAATGCGCCTGACGAGCTAATCGGCTTTGCCTTTGACGGGACCGGCCTAGGCGACGACGGCAGCATCTGGGGCGGAGAGGTCTTGCTTTGTAATATGGATAAGTACCAGCGTTTGGCCTACCTGCAGCCGACCGCCATGCCTGGCGGCAGTATGGCGGTCAAAGAGGTTTGGCGGATGGCCTTTGCCTATCTGGCACAGTACAGCCTCTTGGGCCATCCTGGGGCTGATGGCTTCATGGGCAAAATAGCACCCGAGACAAAAAACCAGTTGGAACTGATGATCGAAAGGCAGATCAACTCCCCCAAGACCAGTTCGATGGGCAGGCTTTTCGATGCGGTCAGCGCTTTGGTGGGCCTTTGCCAAAAATCCACCTACGAAGGCGAGGCTGCAATCGAGCTTGAGGCAGCAATAGCCTTCGGCTCTGCCGACCACGAGGGCAAGCAAAGCGGGCGTTTCGAGGCTGCTGCATTGGATGCTTTGCCCTACGAGTTTGCTTTTGACGGCGAGCTCATCGTGGCCGGCCCGGTTATCCGCTCGATCCTAGACGACCTGGTACGGGGAACCAGCCTGCCGACGATCTCCCGCCGCTTTCATCAGGCTGTCGTCGACATGGTGGTATCTCAGGCGCTTTTCCAGCGAAATGTAACAGGTATCAACGATATCGCCTTGTCTGGGGGCGTTTTTATGAACCGCTATCTGATAGAGAAGCTGCCAAACGCGCTTAGCGACCAAGGTTTTATTGTCTACTTGAACAACGAGCTGCCGCCAAATGATGCTTGTATTGCCTTCGGTCAAGCTGCTATAGTCAGGGCCAGGCTTGCTCAAAGCCTGGTATAGAGCCGAAGTCTGCAGAAAGGATTTTTCGTGTGCTTAGCCGTCCCCGCCACTATCATATCGATCAATGCCGATCGAACTGCGCTTGTTGATATTTTAGGTGTGCAAAAAACTGTTGCCATAGACCTTGTGCCGAGCGTACAGGCCGATGACTATGTCTTGGTCCATGCTGGTTTTGCGATAGAGGTCATCAGCGAGGCCGATGCGCTGGCCACGATCGAGCTCTTCTTGGAGTTCCCGGAGTTGGCAGAGGGAATCTAGCACTGTGGGCCAAGTAGACGACCGGGCCTATGACATGCTGCTCGATGCCCGAGACCCTAAGAACTTCCGAAACCCAGAACTTGCCGCTAGGCTGATCGGCTCCATCAGGCAAAGGGCTGCAGCCCTGGCTAAATACGGTTGGAACGATCAGAGGCCGCTTCAACTCATGGAGGTCTGCGGGACCCATACCATGGCTATCGCAAAGAACGGCATCCGGTCCCTGCTGCCCTCAAATATCCGCCTGCTGTCTGGCCCCGGGTGCCCGGTTTGTGTGACAGCCAACTCAGACATCGACATCGCCATCGCCCTGACCAGGCTGGATGGCCTCACGGTCTGCACCTTTGGCGACATGCTGCGGGTGCCTGGCTCGTCAAGCTCGCTGGAGGGCCAGCGGGCCGCTGCTGCCGACATCAAAGTGGTCTACTCCCCACTGGACGCCCTGAGCCTGGCTATAGCCGAGCCGGCAAGGCAAGTCGTCTTTATCGGTGTGGGGTTTGAGACAACCTCGCCAATCGTAGCAGCGACCATACTTAGGGCAGCTAGCCTAGGCGTGGCCAATTTCACTGTGTTCGCTGCCTTTAAACTAGTCCCACCGGCACTTGAGGCCTTGTTGCAAGATCCGGCTTTGGCACTTGACGGCCTGCTTTTACCAGGACATGTCAGCACCATCCTAGGCTTGGAGGCTTATCGGTTTATCGCCGACGAGTACCAATTGCCTGCAGTCGTCACAGGCTTCGAGCCAGTAGACATCCTCGCCGGCATAGCCATGCTGCTTGAACAGCAGCTGGCAAAACAGCAAGGCACAGTGATTGGCATCGGCAATGCCTACAACCGGGCTGTACAGCCCAAAGGCAACCCCGAAGCCCGACAAAGCCTCGACCAAGTCTTTGTGGCTACCGGCGCTGACTGGCGCGGCCTAGGGCACATTCCAGCATCCGGCCTTTCCTTTAGGCCGCAGTACGCAGCCTTCGATGCCCTAAAACGCTTTAGCTTGACAGTTGAAGAGACTGTCGAAGCCCGCGGTTGCCGTTGTGGGGATATACTTCGCGGAATCATTTCTCCACCTGATTGCCCGCATTTTGGCAAAACCTGCACTCCGGTAAGGCCGCTGGGACCTTGCATGGTCTCCAGTGAAGGGACTTGCGCCGCCTATTATCGTTATGGAATCAAATAGGCGCCTTTAATAAAGACAAAACCCATTTTTACCAGGCTTGTGGCCAGTAAAAAACCAGGGAGGACTATGGACAGTTTAGACCAAATCGTGATGGCTCATGGCAGTGGCGGCGTGATGATGCGCGAGCTGATAGCCGAGTATTTCGTGACTAGCTACGGGGCGTCAGAGCTCCAGTCAGGAGACGACAGTGCGATACTTCGCGTTCCTGACTCGATCGATAACCTGGCTTTTACCACCGACAGCTTCGTGATTACCCCTCTATTCTTCCCCGGCGGCGACATCGGCCGTCTGTCGGTCTGCGGCACCGTCAACGACCTGGCGACATCCGGGGCGATCGCCTTATGGCTGTCCATGTCGTTCATCTTAGAAGAGGGCCTGCCGCTGGCCGACCTCGAAAAAATCTGCCGGTCGATCGCTCTGACAGCGATGGAGGCCCAGGTGATGATCGTCACTGGCGACACAAAAGTGGTGCCCAGGGGAAACGGGGACGGCATCTACATCAACTCATCTGGTATCGGGGTCTTGGACAACCGAGAGGCCCTGAGTGGCAGGAATTGTCGTTATGGGGATAAGATCCTGCTCTCTGGAACCATTGGCGACCATGGCATAGCAGTCATTAGCGCGCGCGAGGGCTTGGGCTTCTCCACAGGAATCACAAGCGATGTCGCGCCATTGAACAAGCTGGTAGCAGCAGTACTAGAGGCAGCCCCGCATACGCGGTGCTTTCGCGACCCGACGCGTGGTGGCTTGGCTTCCACGATCAACGAGCTAGCGGAGCAAAGCCGGACCTCGATGGTCATTGACGAAGCCGAGGTGCCGGTCAAAGACGCTGTCCGGGGAGCTGCAGAAATGCTCGGCTTCGATGTTTTTCAAATTGCCAATGAAGGAAAGATGGTAGCCGTGGTCCCTGCCGACGAGGCTGATGCTGCGATAGCAGCAATGCGAAGCCATCCTTATGGAAAAGACGCAGCCATCATTGGAGAGGTCTGCTCCAGGCCGGCCCCAGGCATGCCGGCTGCCTGGGTACGCACAGCATTAGGGGCAACTAGGGTCTTAGACGTCTTGGTTGGCGAGCAGCTTCCGCGGATTTGTTGACGACGGCCCTGTTCTGAGCTGCTTGACTGGCAGACTCTTGCAACTTAAAAAGGCCGGGTATAAAACCCGGCCTTTTTCTATTGTCGCTTTAAAATGACAATGCCTATTTGATTAGGCAAGCATTTCAGCAGCCTTGGCGGCAGCTGAACCAGCATCAGGAGCATAGCCCTGGACACCGAGCTCGTCAGCGAGTTCCTGGGTGACAGGAGCGCCACCGATAAGGATCTTCACTGGGGCACCAGTCTCCTTGACTGCCTTGACGCAGTCAGCCATGCTCGGCAGGGTGGTGGTCAGCAGAGCGCTTAAGCATACGAGGTCAAGATCTGGATTGTCCTTGACGAAGTCTGCGAAGACTTCCGGGGCAACGTCAACACCGAGATCGGTGATATCGACGTTCGCGCCCTCGATCATCATACGGACAAGGTTCTTGCCAATATCATGCATGTCGCCCTTAACAGTACCGATGACGGCCTTGCCGATCGGCTTGACACCACTCTCAACCAAGAGCGGCTTCAGCAGAGCAGTACCAGCGTTCATGGCGCGAGCAGCAACCAGAACCTCAGGTACGAAGATCTCATTGTTCTTGAACTTCGGACCAATGATCTCCATGGCTGCCAAAAGACCACCGTTGAGAATATCCTGTGCGGATGTTCCCTCATCGATTGCCTTCTGTACCAGCTCCTCGACGTCCTTCCTCTTACCAGCTTGGACTGCCGCCGAAATGTCATCTAAAATTGCCATTTGCACTCCCTTCGGAAATACATAGATGGGGAAAACCTCCCCGTTTATCAGTGCTGTTATCTTATCCCTTAAAGAAGCCGATAAAATCGGGACTGGTTTTAAATGTGCAATCTGTACACGAATACCTGAATCTATAAACAATGCTGCTAAAGTATTTTAACGTAACGGTGACAAATAGCTTTGATTTTTGCACTTTCACCATTGAAACCAAGCGAGGCAGGACCCACGTTGCCTGTTTCCCGACGAATACCCGGCCGTCACTTAGGCCAAGACTTGAGAACAAGCCTGTGCCGAGGTCTTTTTGGCACGGCAAAATCATACCTGATATCGCTACCGGAGAGGGAGGATAATTGATATATTGGTTTTATCTAAGAGGATTGGTCTAGATGGCTTTCGTTATAACAAGCATGTAAGGAGTATCATGTCCACATACCAAATCACAATCAGAACAGAAGACGACGAGCTGCTAGTTGAGGCGGACTCTGAAAAAACCGTCCTGGAGGTTATCCAAGAAGCCAAGTTGGTGATCTCAGCGACATGCGGGGGCAACGGGACCTGCGGTAAGTGCATGGTCTATGTGCACGAAGGCGGTATCAGCGGGTTGCGGCTAGCTTGCCGCACCCATGTCAGCGACCAAATGATCATAGAGCTAGCAGGCCCCCAGACGATGATTATCGAAGAAGACGCCTTGGTGTCTAGCTATGTCCCCGATACCGGCTTGACTGGCCTGGGCATAGCGCTCGATATCGGTACGACTACATTGGCCTGTCGTCTGTTCGACCGTTCTGACGGCAGCTTGCTGGCATCTGCTGCGAGGATCAACCCCCAGGCAGTCTGGGGAGCGGACGTGATCAGCCGCATCGACGCCAGTGTCGACGGCAAGCTGGAGGCGATGCAAGAAGCAGTGCTGGACGCCATTAACCAAATGGTAGACGAGCTGCTCTCGACAGCTCGCAGAAGACGCCGCGACATAAGTGACTTCACCATTGCAGCCAACACTGTCATGCAGCACATTGCGGCAGGGCTTGCCCCAGACAGCATCGGCGTCAACCCCTTTACCCCTCTTAGTTTATTTGGAGACTACCACGACCTGCCCCTCCTAAACATTCCTTGCCAGGTCTGGTTCACCCCCTGCCTGGCCTCCTATGTCGGCGGCGACATTACCGCAGGGATAATCGCGAGCGACATGCACAAGGCTGAAAGGAAGCAGGTCTTGATCGATCTGGGCACCAATGGGGAAATGGCTTTGGGGGATAAGAACGGCATCATCGCCTGCGCGACCGCTGCCGGGCCCGTGTTCGAAGGGGCCAACATCCACTTTGGCATGGCCGCTTTGCCAGGAGCCATCTCGGTGGCCTGGGAAGAAGACGGTGTTTTAAAGTTTGACACAATCGGCGGGGCAGAGCCCAAAGGGCTCTGTGGGACCGGAATCATCGACATTGCGGCTTGTCTGTATAAAAACGGCATATTCGACGAGACAGGCTATTTGTACTCAGCTGACGAATGTCCCAAATATGCTGACCGCTTGGGCGAGGAAGACGGCGTGTCGGTTTTTTATCTGACTGAGGATAAAAGCCTCTATCTCACCCAAAAGGACATCAGGAACATCCAGCTAGGCATCTCCGCGGTCTACTCTGGGCTGATGGTCTTATTAGACACTGCAGGCATTGGCATCGACGATATTGACCACTTAGACATCGCTGGCGGCTTTGGCAAGTACATCAATAAAGAGAGCGCTGCTATTCTTGGCCTCTTCCCGAAAGCCTGGCTTGACCGTACCAACTCGATAGGGAACAGCTCCGTCGAAGGTGCTTCGGCCGTGCTCCTTAGCTCAGCAGCCCGGAACGACACCCAAAACATCCATGACTTGGCCGAGTATATCGAATTGTCGCTCAGCCCGAAATTCAACGAGTATTTCGTTGAGAACATGATGTTTCCTGAAGACTGACAACCGACTGTCAATGCATCTCTGCAGAAAGGCACATAATGCAAATCGAGCAAATGCAACAAATGGTGACTGAGTCTGGCTTTGAGTTCCAAGGGACTTTTGACCCCCTCCGGCTTGTCGCGCGCGACGAGGTCCGAGACATGTGCGCGGCCGACAAATGCCATTCCTATAATAAGAACTGGGCATGTCCTCCTGGCTGCGGAGAGATCGAGGACTCGAACGAGAAGTTCAAACAATATGCCTCTGGCATTGTTTTCCAAACTGTCGCCCTGATGGAGGACGAGTTCGATTTCGACACCACCTTGCAAACGGCTATGACTCACCGCGAGCGCTTCAACAGCTTAGTCGACAAGGTGCGTGAGACCGGCTTAGACCGGGAGACCGTCTTGCTTGTCGGCTCTGGCTCTTGCTCGATTTGTCCCAACTGCACATATCCAGATGCTGAGTGCCGCTTCCCAGACAAGATCTTCCCCTCCATGGAAGCCTTAGGCCTGATGGTGTCAGAAGTCTGTGACATCGCCCAGATCCCTTACTACCACGGCCCAGCCACTCTAGCCTATGTGAGCTGTGTCTTGTTCAACTAATAAACGGTATTTGGTCGCTTGGCGAAGGCTGCTATAGGCTCTATTGGCTCAGTCAAGCTGCTCGATGATGCCTAACAAGGGGTCAAGCAGCTCGATGCGCGGTGCCAAGCCGTATTCTGGATGGCTTTCATAGCGGTCAATGTAGACAGCGTGAAGGCCGGCGTCTAAAGCGCCTTGGACATCGGCTGTCAGATGGTCTCCGACATGTATGGCCTCTTGTGGCAAAACGTCTAGCTGGCCTAAGGCATAGTGGAATATGGCAGCGTCTGGCTTGTGCATGCCGACGTCGGTAGAAGATATCATTATAGTAAAATATTGATCTAGCCCTAGATCCCTCATCACTGGAACGAGCGACTTGTCCCAGTTAGAGATCAAGCCTAGCTTCAAGCCTCGGGCAGAGAGGTCAGCCAAGTTCTTCTCCACATCCTCATAGGCATACCAGGCACCAGGGTTGAAATAGAAGTCATAGGCCATATTCGCCAGTTGCAGAGCCTTGTCCCCAGTCCCAAGCAACTGGTAAAGCAGGGTGTAGGCGTCTACCCATACAGCACGCGCCCGGCTTTGGTCGTCCCAAAAGCTCGGATCGTTTTCGTAGTACTCGTTGTAACGCGCATACATTTGGGAATTCGACGCAGAGATCGCCTCCCAGCTGATCTCAAAGCCCAGCTCACGGCCCACCGCGCTAAAGCCGGCTCCATCTGGCACGGGATGTACCAAAGTCTGCCCGGCATCGAAAAAAACCGCTTTGATAGTCATGCGATTACCGTTCTTGTTGGTGTCGGAGGCGGGATTTGAACCCGCACACCCGTTACGAGCACTAGCACCTCAAGCTAGCGTGTCTGCCATTTCCACCACTCCGACACGACGAATGATGCAGCCTGCGAACTACTAGATAGTTCCCTTTGGATAAAGAAGCATTAAAACCAGCAAGGTGATGAAGAAGATTATCGCTAAAGTGATGGTGATACGGTTCAGGTTCTTCTCGATAATCCCAGACCCCACCGGGCTGTTGTAGACTTGGCCGGCAATCACGTCAGAAAGCCCCGTGCCCTTGCCGGAATGCAAAAGCACGAAAATGATCAATCCGACGCCGGAAATTGCCCAGATGACTAAAACTGTAATTAATAAAGGACTCAAAGCCTAACTCCTTAAACGTTAAAACATGAACCGCTATGATACAACATAGCCTGACAATCGGGCAAGACAAGGCTTGTTTGGACTGACAGGAAAAACCGGCTTTCTATTTGGTTTAGACAGCGCGTCCTTCTCCACATTAAAATATGGAGAAGCTCACGATGACTCCCGAGAAGACGATTGACACGGTTGAGACCAGCTTGATCAGGATATTCAAGCTGGGGCCGGAGGTGTCTTTAAAAGGATCCCCCACAGTGTCGCCAATCACAGCTGCCTTGTGGTTTTCGCTGCCCTTGCCTCCATGGTTACCGGCGGCAATGTATTTTTTCAGGTTGTCCCAGGCGCCACCGGCGTTGGACATGAAGTTGGCCATTGTAAAGCCAACCACTGTCGCCCCGCCCAAAAGCCCAACGACTCCCTCGACGCCGACAACCAGCCCGGTCAGTATGGGCACGATAATGCCTAGGAGCGAGGGCAGGACCATCTCCCGCAGCGCGCTTTTTGTGCAAAGGTCGACGCATGTCTCGTAGTCCGGGTCGGCAGTGCCCTCCAGCAGGCCGGTGATTTCGGAGAACTGCCGGCGCACTTCGTTGACGATGCTTTGGGCTGACCGCTGCACGGCGCTCATCGTGAGGGCGCTAAACACATTGACTAGCATGCTACCAATAAATATACCAATCAGCACAGAGGGGTTAAGCAGGCTGAAATCGGGGGCATGGTCGAGCTTGGCAGAGGCAATATCGACATACGACACCAGCAAGGCCAAGGCAGTCAGTGCTGCCGATCCGATAGCGAAGCCTTTGCCGGTGGCGGCGGTGGTGTTCCCTAAAGCATCTAGAGCGTCTGTGCGCTCGCGTACCTCTTCGCCCAGACCAGCCATCTCAGCTATACCGCCGGCGTTGTCAGCAACCGCTCCATAAGCGTCGCAGGCTAAAGTAATGCCTAAGGTGGAAAGCATGCCGACAGCTGCCAAGCCGATCCCGTACAGCCCCTTGCTAAAGCTGATCGCATAGACCGCCGAGCTAGTCTCCAAGGTACCGCCAGATGCCAAGAAGCTGACCAGGATCGAGGCGGCAACGACCAGGACCGGGGCAACTGTAGACTGCATGCCTAGCGACAAGCCGCCAATGATCACTGTAGCCGGGCCGGCGTCGGTTGCCACTGTCAGGTTTTGGATGGGCTTGTATGTCGATGATGTGAAGTACTCAGTAAAGAAGGCGATCAGGCTTCCACCGATCAAACCGGAAAGTATAGACACCCAAAGCCCCAGCCAGTTCTCTGGAAGGACCCACCAGGTGATCGGGCCGGCTGCGATTGCCGAGATAATAGTTGCTGTATAAGTCCCAGTGCGCAGCGAGCGAAGCAGGGACTTTTGGTCGGCGCCTTCTTTTGTGCGGACCAAGAACGAACCAAAGACGCTGGCTAAGATGCCAAAGACAGCAATGGTAATGGGCAACACAATACCCTCCCAACCATATCCTGCTGCAACCCCGATCGCAAAAGTAGCTAGCAATGCCCCCACGTAGCTTTCATATAGGTCGGCGCCCATCCCGGCAACGTCGCCCACATTGTCACCGACATTATCGGCTATCACGGCCGGGTTGCGCGGGTCGTCCTCGGGAATCTCAGCTTCCAGCTTCCCCACCAGGTCGGCACCCACATCAGCCGCTTTTGTGAAGATGCCGCCACCGACACGGGCAAAGAGAGCCAATACCGAGGCACCCATGCCAAACATCACCATGGTCTGGCCGACCATGACTGCATCATAGTGAAAAAACCATTTCATCACGAGGATCCAGGCAGTGATATAAAGGATGCCCAAGCCCACTACGGTAAAGCCCATGACAGAGCCAGAGGCAAAAGCCACCCGCAGTCCTTGGTTCATGCTTTGATGGGCTGCATTGGCAGTCCTGGCATTGGCGTTTGTCGCAACCCGCATCCCTATATAGCCGGCAAGCATGCTGAACAAGCCGCCTGTCAAGAAAGCCACCGGCATCAAGGGCGAGATGAAGCCCGGGAAAACCATGATTACCAAAATGACAGTCATCACCGCATAAAAGACCGAGACGGTTATGTACTGACGCTTCAAATAAGCATTTGCCCCCATTCTGATAGCTCCCGCTATCTTTTGCATTAGCTCGTTTCCCTCAGAGAAGGCCATCACCCTGCGGCTTTGGAAAAAAGCAAAGAACAAAGCAAGCAATGCCCCTGCTAGACCGATCCAGACATAGTTTTCCATCTTTGGTTCCCACCTTTAAAGTCATAACACCAGCTGTATCGGTTTTTTGACACAGCTATCTTCCTAGGGCTATTTTATTACGTCCGGGCAGCTTTATGTCGTCACATCAACAAGGGACGGTATAGAGCTGTTATTCGGATGCATTTATCTTGGTTTTGCTGATTTTGAGCCGATATTTCAGACAGGTTTAACAGATTAGCTGATCAGCATGCATCAGCTAATCAGGAAAACTTGCATGATAATATCGAAGGATCTCTTGGGCGACTTCCTCGATAGCCCGGTTGTCGGTGCGCACTATCAAGCATCCGATTTTTCGCATAACCCTCTGCGCTTGTTCCAAGTCGTCGATCACAGAGTCGATATTTGCGTATTTTTGGGCGACCGCTGAGGCATTGCCTAGTCGCCGCTGGCGTATTGCGGACAATAGATTTGGGTCGGTAGTCAAGCCAAAGACCCGACGAAAGTCGACATCGAATAATTGCCTAGGCGGCTCGCTCTCTAAAGTCAAGGGTATGTTTGCGACATTGTATCCAAGTGTTGCCAAGTAAATCGACAAGGGGGTCTTTGACGACCGGGAGACCCCAATCAAGACAATTTGGGCATCTGTGAGATTCTCCGGATTGCGGCCGTCGTCATGCTCGACCGCAAACTCCATAGCGTCTATTCGGCGGTAATAAGCCTCGTCTGTCTCTCGGATCAGTCCTGGCTCGCCGCGAGGATTCCTGCCTGTGGCTAGTGCTATGGCATCGATAGCTGGGCCTATCAGATCGACGGCAACGACCTCTTTATCCATGAGGTAGTCTTCCAGCTCGGCACGCAGCTGTTCGTCAGCGATTGTATGAAAGAGGATCATATTATCCTTAGTATCGTTTAAATGCTCATCGATAAAGGGGACCATCTGGGCCAATGAGCTGACTTTTGGCAGACGGTTGATAAGGCATCGGTTGTCCGAGAATTGGCTGGCAGCGGCAATTGCCATGGTTGCTGCGCTGTCACCGATACTGTCGGATATTATATTGATTACTGGCCGGTCGTCCAGCATTGTCCGTTTTGTCGTATGCAATTTGATGGCGCTTGTGTACATACCACTCATTTTTTACTTTCTTATCAGGCTTGTTTCATCAGCTTTCCGATATCAGCCACCTTCGAGAACACTTCAACAAAACGGTTTAGCAGCCGCAAGCGGTTGCTGCGTACTTTCTCGTCAGGATCCATGATCAGGGCATCGTCAAAGAAACGGTCTATCGGATTACGCAATGATGCCAGGTACTCGATTGCCCGGTCATAACGGTTGATGGCCAAAGCATCGTTAATGCCCTCACCAACTTTGTCGATCGCCTCCAGGAGGACAGTCTCTGGCTCGCCCAACAGCTTCTGGTTGACCCGTAGGCCTAAAGCAGGCTCTCGCAGGTTGTTGGCCCGAGTATAGGCAGTAGCCAGGTCATAGAATAACTCAGGGTTCGAGTTCCGGGCAGCAGTCAAGGCCTCGGCCCGGGCAAAGACGTCCAAAGGCTCGATGTTTCCAGCTGCCATCACTGCTTCGACGATATCGGCATCGAACCCGCGTTCACGGCAAATAATCTCCAAGCGTCCAGCAAAGAACTCAATGATCAGCTTACGCGTCTCTTTTTTACTCACTTTTATCTTCGTCTTGGACAGATTGTTCAAAGCGTCGTCAATCAAGGTGTTCAAGGAGACTGGGAAACCGGTCAAGAGAATCGAGATGATGCCGATAGCATTACGCCGGAGTGCAAAGGGGTCTGACGAGCCTGTAGGCAACTGTCCAACCGCAAACAGGCCAGCGATCGTGTCTGCCTTGTCGGCCAAAGCCACGACCATGCCTTCAAAATTCGTCGGTAGCTGGTCGTTCGCAAACCGAGGGCGGTAGTGCTCGCGGATCGCCTCGGCTACCTCAATGGGCTCGCCTGCGGCCCGGGCATAATAATCGCCCATGATGCCTTGTAGGGCCGTGTACTCGACGACCGCGTTGGTCACCAGGTCGGCTTTCGCGAGAAGCGCAGCCCGCAGCGCCCGGTCAACCTGCTCGCTGTCGATTGGCTGGCTTGTTCCCTCTGTCGCATTGACTGCTTGCTCGGTGATTCGCTCTGCCAGGCTGACCATCCGCTCCGTCTTCTTCATCAAGGAGCCCAGCTTCTCATGAAAGACCACTTGGTCCAGCTGGCTGACCCGGTCGGCCAAGGGAGTCTTTAAGTCCTCCCGATAAAAGAACACAGCATCGGCCAGACGGGGGCGAACCACCCGCTCGTGCCCGACAGTGATGTCAGAGTTATAGGAGGGAGACCCGTTGGAGACTACTAGGAACTTGTTCGTCAGATGCCGCTCATTGTCATAAACCGGAAAATAACGCTGGTGTGTAAGCAGCGTGTCTATCAAGATCTCTTCAGGGACTTCCAAGAACTCCATATCGAAGCTAGCAGTCAAAGTGGTGGGGAACTCCACCAAATTGACCACTTCGTCGAAAGTCGCCTTTGGGGCATAGACAAAAAGTCCGCTCTCCTCTTCGAAGTGCTTGATCTGCGCACGTATATGCCCTGCCCGCATCTCAGCCGAGCTAACAACCCAGGCCTTGGTGAGGGCGGTTGCGTATTCGTCTGACTTAGCGATCCTGATCGCCTCAGGGGCCAACAAACGGTGCCCATAGGTTATCCGGTCAGCCTGGAGCCCGCCAAAGCTTACCGGAATCACACATTCACCCCATAAGGCAAACAACCAGCGCACCGGCCGAACAAAACGCTCATGCCCGGCTCCCCATCTTTGCGACTTTGCCCACTCGATTGACTCGATCACTGCTGACAAGACCTCAGGCAGCACTGTCTCGGTCGGACGGGCAAGCTGTTCGACTGTGGCAAAAATGTACTCGGTGCCTCCCTCGTAGGCACGCGTCAGGTCGCGCACATCGATGTTCTTGCTGCGCGCAAAGCCCTCAGCAGCCCTCGTAGGCTGGCCGTCTTCGTCAAAGGCGATGCTGACAGCCGGCCCTCGGAAACGTTGCACCAAGGCGACTGTCTCGGGGGACAGGCGCTTAACTTCGAGCACGATTCTTCTTGGTGTGGAGAAGGTCGTGATCGCGCCATGCGTCAGCCGCGCCTCGTCCAGGGCGGCCTCTGCCAGCTGTTTGAGCTGGTTGGTCGCACTGTAAAGCGGCGTGGAGGGGACTTCCTCGACCCCGATCTCAAAGACCAAGGTCGAAGGCTCCTTAGGCGCTCGGCCAAATGGCAGCGGGCTGTCTGTCTGGCCTGTGGCGCTTGCGGCGCTATCAGCATCTACGCCCAAAGAATCCGGCTGCTCAGGCTCGCTAGCTCCAGCGGCGTCCTGGTCTTGCCCGATACCGGTAGTTGCACTTAAAGGCCCGGCGTCTGCCGCTTGTCCTTCTCCACATGAAGGCGCTGCTTGGTCGATGGCTGCCGATTCCTCCAAACGATCCTGTGGCTCGTCTGGCTTTGTCGAAGCCGGCAAAGACGCCCGCTTCAGTTGCTCGTTTTGGCCTGCATGGGCCTTTGCTTGCACGCTAGGCAATTGGGCATAGGCCTCACAGCAGCCTGTGGCCAGCGTTCGGACCCTTAGGATATAGGACATGCGCTCCGTGGCGGAGACTGCTCCACGGGCATCCAAGAGGTTAAAGAGGTGGGAGCATTTCAAGACACAGTCATATGCTGGCAGGACCAGTCCGGCTTGGAGCAGGGCCTGGCATTCTTTTTCCCAATCGTCGAAATGCCCAAATAGCTGCGTGACATCGGCATACTCATAGTTATAGGCCGAAAACTGCCGCTCGTTTTCCAAAAAGACGTCGCCATAGGTAAAAACCGTGCCGTCGGCGTCCTCAGCCCAAACCAGGTCGTAGACCGTATCCACAGACTGGATATACATCGCCAGCCGCTCCAACCCGTAGGTGATCTCCACGGGCACGGGATCGCAGTCGATTCCGCCCACTTGCTGGAAGTATGTGAACTGCGTGACCTCCATGCCGTTTAGCCAGACTTCCCAACCCAGGCCCCAAGCCCCTAGCGTCGGAGACTCCCAATCGTCTTCCACAAAGCGAATGTCATGCTGGCGCGGGTCGATGCCAATTGCCCGCAAGGAGTCAAGATATTGTTCCAAGACGTCTGCCGGCGAAGGCTTGACTACAACCTGGAACTGGTAGTAGTGCTGTAAACGGTTGGGGTTTTCGCCGTACCTGCCGTCAGTCGGCCGGCGCGAGGGCTGTACATAGGCGGTCTTCCAAGTGCCAGGACCAAGGGACCTAAGCGTTGTGGCTGGGTGGAACGTGCCTGCCCCAACCTCAGAGTCGTACGGTTGCAAAATAACACAGCCCAAGGCTGCCCAATATCGCTCCAGTTCCAGAATAATCTCCTGAAAGGTCATCTGAGCTCTCCTTCTTTCGTATTGCTGACTATTTTAGACTGCTGAAATGATCAGGGGGCCAAGTAATGAAGATAGCCCTCCCGGTCACCAGCTCAAGGCTCACCGGCCCGAAATACCGGCTGTCTGCCGAGTCCGTTCGATTGTCTCCCATTACCCAGATATAGCCAGGCGGCACGGTGTAGGGATAATTGATGGTTTGGCCTGCCCGAGGCGACAAGGGATAAGACGGGCGGCCTAAGGTATATGGCTCCTCGACGATAATCCCGTCGATATAGACAAAACCGTTTATCAGGTTTATGGTCTGCCCTTCGACAGCAATGACCCGCTTGACCAAAGTCCGGTCGTTGCCCACAGGGTCAGTAAACGTCACAATATCGAATTGCTTTATTGTGGAGAAACGCATGCTGAGCTTTTCTGCAATTATCCGGTCATCGACGGAAATGGTTGGAGACATCGAGCCTGTCGGCACAGCATAGACATCGGCTACGAAAACCTTGAAAGCCGAAATGCTAAAAACGGCCAAGGCAATGGTCAGAATAAAACTGACCACCTCATGAAAAACAGTGTTCTTACGGTTCCAGGGAGCCTCTTTGGGCCAACGTTTGGACTTGTCCTTCTCTTGGGTGAGAGCCGAAGCCAGCATTTGTGCCTTTTCATTAGCAGCACGCGCGCTTGCCTTGTCGTCGCTAAGCCCTCTATCGACCCTGCTAGTACTTGGCCTGTTGGCCTGGGCCTTGCCGATAGGCTTGACGTTTCGATTCTGGGCCTCTGGCTGCAAAGACCGTGTTGTACGTGCGTGAGCAGCTGATGCTAAACGCCGATTGGAATTCTTTTTAGCTTTGTTTTGATCTGCGTTCATAAGCCTCTCTTCAAGTATTCATCGACCCAGACTCGCTCGGCCTCGCTTATTTTAGCTGACTCCAGCAAGTCTGGACGTAACTGCGCCGTTCTGATTATAGACTGTTCTCTTCGCCATTTATCGATCAGAGCATGATTTCCACTGAGGAGGACATCGGGGACTTTCCACCCTTGGAAGTCAGCTGGGCGGGTGTACTGTGGGTACTCCAACAGCCCATCGGTAAAGCTTTCGTCAACTGACGACCGCTCGTCGCGTAAGGCCCCCGGCAGTAAACGGCACACTGCATCGATTACACACATTGCTGCAAGCTCTGCGCCAGTAAGTATAAAATCGCCCAAGGATATGATCCTGTCCGCCCGGTGATAGACACGCTCGTCAAATCCTTCATAACGCCCACACACCATGATCAGATGCTTTGACGCAGCCAAGGACTGGGCGGCCTTTTGGTCAAAACGGTCTCCAAAGGGAGCGAAAAAGATGATTTCAGGCTTCGGGGGTTTTGGGGGTTTAGCTAGGCCTGACGAGTTTGTTGGATCGTCAGGCTCCGATGGGCCACTGCTTAATGTCAGCTCGTCTAGGGCCTCAAAGACAGGCTCTACTTTCATTAGCAGGCCCTGTCCTCCTCCAAATGGCTGATCGTCAGTAGTGCGATGACGGTCATGCGTCCAATCGCGCAGATCATGGTTGACGAGCTCTAAAATGCCCCTGCTTCTTGCTCTCCCGATGATCGAGACGCCAAGGGGGCTATTGGCCCCTTCAAAGACTTGCGGAAAGACTGAAAGCGTTTGGATCTTCATTTGTTTAGCTCCAGCAAGCCTTGTGGGATATCGACAAAGACCCTTGTCTCGTCCCAGCTTCTCACAAACGCCAAAACCGCTGGGATGAGTACCTGTCCGTATGAGCCGCCTTCGACTGTCCAGAGCACTTGGGCTGTAGCATTCGACTCGTCTGTGATTATCCCCAGATAGCCGAATTTCTCATCAATTACCTCTTTGCCCTGGTTGTTGGGAGGAATAGCCTGGTCCTCTAACGGCTGTCTGGCTCCTGGTGGCTCCAAGAGGCTGGCTGGCCCTTTTAAGGCAAGCTGGCTTTCATAGTTGTCCTCGACTTGGCTTATCCCGTTTAAAACATCGCTAGCCTCGGCAAGCAGATAGCGTCCGATCAAGAGGTTGGCAGCAGTCCTGTCGTCAATGTCGGCCAATATCAACCAAGGGCTTTCGTCATTGCCCCTTTGTGAAAGAATGCTTGTATAACGAACGCCTTTTAAGCTCGGTGGGACAATGTATAGCCTCGCCTGGGGACGCAAACGCAATGGAAGGCCGTCAATGCTTTGCACCTCGACCTCCCCTTTTACTCCACGCGAGCGGACGATATATGCTACCAATTGATATTGCTTCATGTCCCTGCCCTGATATGGGACATAGATTCAATGACTTGGTTTAATGCCCCTAACTATCTACTGTTTAAAAAGTCTAGCTGATAATCTCCACATCGACCCGGTCGACACCATCGATAAAGGCGACTGAGCGAGCCAAGGTGCGGATAGCTTTGATAATACGTCCATTACTGCCAATAATCTTACTGATATCGTCAGCGGCAACATTGATCTCGATCAGCAAGGCATTACCGTCATTGGAAGACTTAATAAGGGCCTGCTCAGGTTCGTCAACCAGCGAAGTAACAATGCTTTCCACCAACGAGACAGCATCTCGTGATTTGTCATCCATTTGCATTTAAGCCTTTCGGGCTCTTTCGATCAGCACAGCTACACGGTCGGTAGCCTGTGCCCCATTCTTAATCCAGGCATCGATTTTTTCAAGATCCAATTCTATGTAAGCAGGATCCACACAGGGGTTGTATCGACCGACCTGTTCAATAAAACGTCCGTCGCGACGCGCGCGGCTATCTGCGACAACAACACGGTAATATGGTTTCTTCTTGGCGCCATGGCGCGCCAACCTAATTTTTACAGCCAAAGTCGGACTCCTTATTCTAAGAGCTTATGCAAATGTATATGATAGCGCAAGCCCCTTGCTTACTGCACGCGACGACATATGTCATATGCATTTATCTTTATCTACTAACCAACAAATCCTTGCTGGCTCAAGCTTTACTCCACAAAGTCCTTTAGCTTCGACGACCTTGCCGGATGGCGCAACTTGGCCAAGGTCTTGCTTTCGATCTGGCGGATCCGCTCTCGCGTCACGCCGAACTCATGACCGACCTCTTCAAGTGTGCGGGGGCGGCCGTCATCGAGCCCGAACCTAAGCGAAATCACCTTTCGCTCACGTTCCGCCAAACTGTCGAGCACCTTGGTCAGCTGCTCTTTCAGCATGGTAAAAGAAGCAGCTTCGGGAGGCTGCTCTGCAGTCCGGTCTTCCAAAAAATCACCAAGCTGGCTGTCTTCTTCCTCACCGATCGGTGTCTCTAAAGAAACTGGCTCTTGTGAGATCTTTTGTATTTCACGGATCCTCTCTGCGGTCATGCCCATTTCTTCGCCGACCTCTTCTGCGCTAGGCTCGCGTCCCAAGCGTTGTAGAAGCTGCCTTTGGATACGAACCATCTTGTTTATGGTCTCTACCATATGCACCGGTATGCGGATTGTGCGGGCCTGGTCAGCAATGGCCCTGGTGATCGCTTGACGGATCCACCAGGTCGCATAAGTCGAGAACTTGAAGCCCTTCTTGTAATCGAACTTCTCCACAGCACGTATCAAACCCAGGTTGCCTTCTTGGATCAAGTCCAAAAAGAGCATCCCCCGGCCGACATAGCGCTTGGCAATCGAGACTACCAAACGTAGATTCGCCTCGATTAGCTGCTGCTTGGCATCCATTCCCATCTGCTCGACACGGCTAAGGCGCCGCCGCTCGGACCGAGTCAGCTCGATGCCCTTGTTCTCAGCGTTGTCCAGTTGTGTCGAAGCCTCAAGGCCTGCCTCTATTTTCATAGCCAAGTCGATTTCCTCAGCTGCAGTCAGCAAACGTACCTTGCCGATCTCTTTTAGGTACATCCGCACCGGATCGCCCGTCAGCATGACAGTCCCGCTGTCGGTGCTTATACGGTGCCGAGAGCTCTTCGATGACCGTTCTGGCTGAGTGGTCAGAACCATTTCTACGCTCTCAGCACTCTTTAGCTCGTCTTCTGGGATACTGTCTAAAATATCCTCTGTGTCATCGAACTCGCCGGCCAAGTCAACAGACAAGTCGTCCAGGCTGGTATCGACACTGGCCAGAATCGAAACCGTAGGCTCAGACCCCAGCCCGTCCTCGCTCTCGTCGCTTTCTGTAATAACCAATATTTGCTGCTTTTTTAAGTAGTCTTCCACTGCTTTTAGCTGGGTTTTGTCCAAAGTATAGTCATTTAGCGCTTGGCTCAGCTCGTCTAGACTGACCTCGCCAACCTTGCCAAACTGCTTGACCACCGACGCCAATTCGCCTTCTAGCATCTCTAACTCAGACGGAATCGCCACCGTCTCCACATTTTCTTTGCTTGATGTTGTTTTTTTCTCAGCCACATTAACCCTTTCTACTGTGTCTTCGATATAAAAGGGTATCTCCCATAACTTTTTGTTGCCTTATTCTACATATTTTTATCTGGAGAAAACCTTGCCTGTCGATATTAATCGATTATCTGGTCCCGCTCTTGAAGTTTTTTCGGAGGTCGGCCAGCTCTTTTTGCAGGGGCACCAGCTGGACAAACAATTCCTGGTTGTTGGGGTCGTTTGACTCGAGCAAGGCCCTCTCTTCGTTGATTTTATCTATAGCCTCTTGCAGCTTTGCCTCACGAATGCTGTATACCAAGTGGTCTGCAATCCTGATTGGCTCAAGGCCACTGTAATCCCTCAGCCTGGAAGCCGACAGTGAAGCTGTAGCTTCTGGCAAGCGGGCAGTTAGCTGTGATAGGCACTCGTTGACCGGCATTGTCTCGTCTTTGTCTTTTAGCTCCAACAATACCTCAGCAATCTGCTGGTGTCCCTCACTTCGCCACTTATTGCCTTTTAAGGCTGAAGACAGTTGTCGGCGCAACTGGACCTGCTCTATAAATAAATAGAGCAGGTCCCTTTCCAAACTTGTGATTTTATCGGCAGCTGCCTGCCTGCTGCTGTCTTGGTTTTGGCTGGTGGGGCTGTTCACTGGCTTAGGTGCCACGTTTGGGACTTCTGCAGGCATGGTTTTATCCACATTTACTGATGCAGCTTGTGAATAATTCGGCTTGAGCCGGTCAAAACGTTGTCGTAACTCGGTCTCTGCTATCTCGTTGAAGCCAAACCGATTAGCAAGATAGCTCAAATAGTCACTTGCCAAAGCAGTATTCTTCAAGGGCAGCAATATTTGCATGGCAAGCGCCTCAGCACGGCTGCGTTGCTCGGGCTGATCGAGGGCAAAACGGCCAAGGGTCCGGTCTAGTCCGTATCGGATCAAGGGAATCGCTTCGTCTAGCACCGTTTGCAGGCTTGTAGCGCCCTCAGCTTCGACGTACTCTGCTGGATCCTGGTTGCTTGGCAACATGGCTACATAGATGTCCACACGACGGTTGTTGGAGGCTGTTGGAGCCAAGGCAGAGCCAATTAGCTCGATAGCCCGGTCGGCTGCCCGCTGGCCGGCTGCGTCCCCGTCAAAAAGCAGAATGACCCGTTCAGTGAAACGCGCAAGTATTTTCAAGTGCTCGCTAGTCAGGGCAGTCCCAAGTGTTGCGACGGTGTTGGCAAACCCGGCTTTATGGAGGGCAATCGTGTCTGTATAGCCTTCAACGACAATCGCAAAGCCTTGGCTTACTATGCTCGATTTTGCCTTATCGATCGCATACAGGTTGTCGCGCTTCTTGAAAAGCATAGTCTCCGCAGAGTTCATGTACTTTGCTGGGCTTTGGTCGTCAGCCAAGAACACTCGGGCCCCAAAGGCAATCGGCCGTCCTTGCAGGTCGGATATTGGGAACATTATGCGATCGTAGAAGCGGTCAATTAGCTGGTTCGGGTTTTTGCTGTTGACCCGGGCAACGTCTGCATCGACCATTTCCTGGGCCTCAAAGCCAAGCTCGCGGAGATGCCGGATAAGCTGGAAATTACCGGGTGCATAGCCGATCTGCCACTGTTTTGCTGTATCTTCGCCCATCGAGCGGGATTTTAGATAATCTCTCGCTAAATCGTTTTTGGGGCTTTTTACCCGCATTAGCTGCTGGTGATAAAAAGCAGTGGCAGCGGTAAGCAAGGCAAGCAGCCGTTCCCTTCGCCCTCGCTGTACAGTGGTCGCATCCTCTGACAACTCGATGTTTGCAATCTGAGCCAGGATCCTTACCGCTTCGGGGAAATCGACATTTTCCGTTTTCATCGTAAAGGTGAAGACATCGCCACTCTCACCACAACCAAAACAGTAGTAGAACTGCGTAGCCGGGTTGACCTTAAACGATGGAGTCTTTTCATCATGAAAAGGGCAGCAAGCCCAGAATTCGTTTCTACGCTGTTGTAGAGCAGTGCGCATTCCAACCAACGCTACGATATCTGTCGCATTCCGGACTTGGCTGATCTCTTCTTCGCTGATCATATGTCTACTAACTTAGGTTCTTTGATAGTTCGTGCAATCTGTATTTTTTTAAAGACTACGTCTAGTTGTCTCCCAGCAGGTATCGGACAAAGTCTACGACCTTGATTGTATTACCGGTCTTTTTCGCTACTGCTTCAATCACTTGCTTGATAGTCTTATCTGGCTCTTTAATAAAATCTTGCTCTAGCAAGGCAAACTCATTATAGAATTTGTCCAGCCGGCCTTGAACCATCATCTCTTGGATATTCTCAGGCCTGCCTGATTCTTCAGCTTGGATCTTATATATTGACAGCTCACGTTCGATTACTTGAAGGTCAAAGTCTTCAATAGCAATTTCAGACGGATTTGCCGCAGCGATTTGCATAGCGATATCTTTTGCCAATATCTTGATTTCATCATTGTCAGCTGCAGCTTGGTCGTCAGTCGACAAGGCGAGCAAAACGCCTAAGCGGCCTCCTGCATGGATATACGAGGCTATGTAGCCAGTCTCCACCGATATCAGCAGGCAACGGGATATCTGGATGTTTTCTCCTATGGTATGTATTGCCCCGGCAACCATCTCGCTTACAGTCCCATCAGCCGTTTCTGCTGATAAAAGCTCCCCGATGTCTTGGGGCTTGTGTGCCAATACGGCATCGACTACCTTTTGGGCAAAGTCTTGAAAGACCTCGTTTCGAGACACAAAGTCAGTCTCACAGTTCACTTCGGCAATTGCAGCTACCAAGCCATCGTCTGATATTGCTGTTACTATCAGTCCTTCGTTGGTGGCCCGTCCTGCTTTTTTCTGTGCAGCAGCAAGGCCACGGGTACGTAAGACATCAACAGCCGCCTCGATGCTACCGTCAGCTTCCTCTAAAGCCTTCTTGCATTCCATCATCCCTGCACCAGTCATCTCACGTAGTTCTTTCACCAATTGAGCGGTAATAGCTGCCATTTTTTTAGTTTCCTTCCTAACAGAGGCTTTTATGTCAAAAGCGTAATCAACAAATACTAAGTGTACCAATTCTGCAGTTACAACTTGCACTGCTATATATTACGTTCCTAAATCGATTTTTTATCTATATTGCTTCTTCATCACTGTTTGTTTCTATATTACTAGTATTCTCATCTGAACTAGCGGCTTCACCAGAAATAACACCTTGCGTTTCTGTTGGCGCCTCAACCTCGGCTTGCTCTTCTCCGCCTGATTTAGGTGCTTCAGGCACAACGGCAGTTTCGATTTCGGCGTCAGCTGCCGGTACATCTGCTGCTTCTGGCACTGATATCACTTCAATTAGATCACTAGCCATGGGAGGCGAAGGCTCGGCTGGAGGCTCGAAGGAGACAGGTGGCTCAATTGGGGGATTTAAGGGCCCACTGGCTTCAAGTATCTCGGCTTCGCTGACAGAGCCTCGTTTTGCTCCTGTTAGAACAGCCTCGGCTATCACCTCGGTAATCAAGTTAACCGAGCGGATGGCATCGTCGTTTCCGGGGATCCCATAATCGACGTCGTCGGGGTCAGAGTTAGTGTCAATGATGCCAACTACGGGTATGCCTAGTTGACGGGCTTCGCGAATAGCTATGGTCTCACGCATGGTGTCTACGATGAAAATGAGCTGGGGAATAGCCTTCATGTAGCGAATACCGTTGAGGTTGGCCTGTAGCTTGCTTAGCTCTTTTCTAAGACGAATCTGCTCCTTTTTGGGCAGTGCCGCCATTCGGCCGTCTGCCTCCATGCTTTCAAGCTCTTCCATGTAGGAGACCCTGCTATGGATGGTCACGTAATTCGTCAACATGCCGCCAAGCCAGCGGTGGTTGACATATGGCATCTCACAACGCTCTGCATTGGTGGCGATGGGTTCTTGGGCTTGCTTTTTCGTTCCAACAAAAAGCACCGTCCCGCCATTAGCGGCGATTTGCTGTGTGAACGTATAGGCTTGATCCAGGCTTACCATTGTTTGTTTTAAATCGATGATATAGATTCCGTTGCGCTCGCCGAATATATATGGCTTCATCTTTGGGTTCCAGCGGCGAGTCTGGTGGCCGAAGTGAACAGCCGCATCTAGTAGCGACCTGATTGTTACAGGCTCTATCATGTCAAATTCTCCTTTTCGTTGTCTGTGGTTTTTTTAACAAACCACCCTCTGCTTGAATCATCCCCCAAGAAGCAACCTGTGCAGGCCACGCGCCTCTGAAGTCATCAAGCATGTGTAATAGATGAACCCGACCATGTTAGCACAACTGAGCTATGGGCAGCTCATAATGCTTAAGGAGTAGGGCTTATTGTTGAATTGTGATAAAAACAAGTACGAAACCCCGTCTTGATGCCAAGCGATACTTCGACTTGAAGCATAAGTTAGTGCAAGTGGTTAAAGATAGTCCTTATGACAAGTACTAAGTCTTTTCGTTTTCATAACTGCTTTGATCCGTTCCCATAAGCAATGACCTTAAGGCTGCAAATGGGTGGTCGGGGTCAGGCTCGTCCACACAAGTGCACTCCTCGTTATTCAAGTTCGCATAACACTTGTCACACAAGCCTTTACAGTCCTCGCTGCATAAGACGACAAAAGGAAGCTCATAGATCAAGGCAGCAATAATCGGTTCGGCGAGGTCAACCTTAGAGTCACTGCCAACAATGATTACACCGTCGTCTTGCCCAGTTATGTCAAAGTCCCGGGAATCGAGTAGATAATAAGCCTCAGCCTCGGCTTTTAAAAACAAGCTGGTCTCCTCCGCACAACGCGTGCAGTCAGTAACCACCAACGCTTCAGCAAGACCGCTCATCAGAACAGCGCCTCCAGTATTGGATAACTCAATATCGTAATTAACGCCTTCGGGCAGGCGAATACTCATTGCTCCCTTCGCAAACTGGCCGACTTCCAGAGATCCCGAAAGTGTGACCATGTCACCTAAGTCTGCCAATTCAGGTAGCAAACGAAATATCAGTTGTGGCAGCGCTTTTAACTCGTTGCTGTCTGTTTTATCAGCGGATACCACGGTTATTCAGCCGCTCACGCGAGCGATGAACATTATCTGTTAATGTCTCTAGAGTGTTTTGGATATGACTCAACACATTATCAGCATAATCTTCAGCTCCCGAACGAACCTGTCGTTCCGCCTCACGCGCTTCACGTAATATTTGCTCTGCTTGACTTTGAGCAATGCGCACAATTTCCTGTTCTGAAGCAATGACCAAGGCCTGGTTACGTGCATCTTCGATCACCCGGTTGCCTTCCATCTCAGCATCTGCCAGGAGATCGTCCCTTTCACGAAGCACCTTTCTTGCCTCAGCCAGCTCCTCAGGAAAACGTTGTCTTATCTCATCGATAATCTCGTGTGCCACACCTGCGTCTATTTGTCGTTTGTCCTTGTTTCCGATCGCCGGTTTTCCATCCTCAATTAGATCAGAAAGCTCGTCGAGGAGCAAGCTCACTCCGGTTTCATCCATACTGGATCCTTTCAAAGACACTCTGCTGTATTTGATGTGGACATAACAGCACCGTGTTTAACTGATGCTGCGTGTCTTATAAGTTTAACAATTCTTCGACTCTTTAGCTATAGCTAAACCTATGCTAATAGAAGGTATTCATAAAACAGCTGCTTGAGGCATATCTTATGAAAGGCTTCTATGTTTTGATAAAAATCAGTGCCGCGTTAGGGTTTTCATATTTATATGGCACTCCTATTGATACATTTTAAAGCAATGCAAGCTTATTGTCTTTCTCATCTGTTTGCACGGAAACCTGCAAGCTACAATCTGTTAGAATACCGATAGATATGTAAGGGTTTATGGAAAGGGGCAAACAGTGACAGATACAAAGGACCTCGAAGTACAGTTTATTGATGATATGGCGACAGCCACAGAATACCAGCTAAAACATACCGCAAATGTAGTGGTAAGCGAAACAGCTGATGGAAAGCTACTTAGTATATCGGTTGGATTGAATGGTTTTACCCACCCTCAAACAGAAGAGCATCTAGTAGAGTGGCTAGCAGTCGAAAACGATGGCGTAATCATTGAGAAAGTGTTTTTTACTGCAGACCAAACCCCAGAGTTTGACTTTTTAGTAAAGGAAGCTGGCACACTTGTAGTACAGGCCTTCTGTAACTTGCATGGTATTTTTGGAATATATGTCTGACTAATACAGTTAACACTGGTCAGGCTCGTCTGCTTGGTATTCAATAAAAGCAGCAATTGCCTCTCTTGTTAAATCATCTGCCTCAAGGTCAAGCTCAAAGGCTTTGATCAATGCTTGGAGCTGTGACCTCCTGAGGTCTGCTTGCTGTATGAAACCTGCATCATCAAGGCATTCAGCATCTAGTGCCATTGCTCGGACAATATAAGCCGCCAGACTAAGATCGAATCCTCCAAGCTGGAACATAGCTACCATAGAGTCTGGCGCCAGCGAGAATAATAGGCTTGGGTCAAAGTTTAAAGTATCGGCTAGTTGCTGCTCAAGGTCTCGAGCTGTTTCATGGGATTGCTTTAGTCCTTGTTGTAGGGCTTTTCGAAGGAAGCTCACATACAATAACACCATTCTCATTATATAATCGTTTTCGAGCATATCCCTCCTAAACTGATAACAGCATATCCCTAAACAAACCCCCTCGCCAGAGGGGGTTTGTTCTTGGGTATTAAGTATAAACTTCGGTCATTTAATAAAGCTCGATCATTTCATTGAACCAGGTAACATCCATACTGTCACGCAGCACTAGTCTCCTCGTCTTCTTCAAGCTTTTTATTGGTGGCAAACACCGCGACTGCTATTTGAATAATGAAGATAATAGCGTGCACGATAGTCCACCAATCGAAGAGAACCATGCGCTGGGTGATATCCTCTGTCACTAAGAACAATATCACAGCGATAATGGCTAAGCCTAAATTGACTATCCTAAATATCAACCTCTTCCGCCGTATTGTGTCTGGGTCGTCTTCGTAACCATACTCAGTCTCTCTACGGTTTATAAAGAATGTGATTAACATACCAATAGCCATAACAGCACCAACGATTGTCAAGATCAAGTTGATTAGTGCCCACGTACCAGCAAGAGGGGTTTCAGTCTCTACGATTTCTGCAACATATACTGCCCGCACAGTCAAATCAGATTGAACGTTGGTAAATGAGGTATCCCATCTAGAGAACACATAACCCACACGAACTGGGTTTGTCGGCGCAGTGGCATTGCCACCACGGGCAACGACCTCGACCTTAAGCACCGTATTGTCCCAATCAATGAACGTAACAGTAAAGTTATCATCTGACGGGGTTGCTGAAGCAGCCCACTGTGCTGTATAGGTAACATTTCCTGTGACAATTGCTGAAACAGCAGGTGACCATCCAGTAAAGCTCCAACCGGTTTCACCAGTTACATTTGGTGCAGCTGGTGTCGCGGTTCCATAAGTCAAGCCATTTGAGGACTGTAGGGCAAAAGTACCGTGCTCGCCTGGAGCATAGATTACAGTATAGGTAGTCACTTGTGGTGTTACTGGTGACCAGACTGCATACAGTGTCGTATTACTATTAATAGTAAACCTTGCACCAGGGCCGTAACTAACACCCCCGCCGCTCGATGTAGCCCAACCTGAGAAATTGTAATTGTTCCTATACATTCCACCCATACCTAAAACAACCACTTCACTGCCTGCAGTATATGGGCTGTTCGGGTCAACAGGGGCATTTGTGCCACCATTGGCGTTGTAGGTCAAGGTGTACATCGTCGGGTTGTGAGGTATGGTTATTTGAACGTTCTCACCAGGAGCATCGGTGTTTGGATCAGGAGTCCGGTCTTTATCAGTCTGGTAATAAATCTCAGCCCTGTTGATTATCCCGCCACTAACCCAATTGTCATTGACTGTTGCGGTAATCAACAACTCTACTGTAGCTTCTTCAAGCCCTGACAATGCAGACTTACTGAAGTAAGCACTAATCAAGCCATTGGATTGTGTAGGCGATACATTTGTAACAGCTGAGTTATTTATCCTTACACTCGCACTTCCGAAAGTCAAAGTATCGGGAAGCCTGTCAGTAACAAGCAGACCTGAATAAGCCCTTAAGTCATCCGGGAGCTTGAATGAAACTACAAAGTTCACTACTGAGCCTCTACCTGTAAATGATGTGCCTGTCTTTAAAAAGTCATCGACTGGAACAAGCTGGTAGACGGTTTCATCGTCATCCGGTGGATCTGGGGGCTCGTCTCCGCCTATTGGCTTAATGTGATAGCTTCCAGTATTGCTAATTGTACCTGTGGTACCCGGAACGACACTGAAAACAAGCGTAATGCTAATTGTCTGACCTTGATAGGCTGTCAGACTAGCAACCGGGAAGGAGAAACTAACAATTCCGGAGCCAGAGTAAGCATCTGGGCTAATCGGTGTTGCCGAACCGTTTCCAACACTGAATGTCGCACTTACAAAGCTTAACTGGTTGGCTGGGTATTCATCGGCTATCCGTAACCTTTCCCAAACCGCCAAGCCCTCTGCATCTGGTAGCTCATACGAAAGCTTGTATGTAATCGTATTGTCGCTCTGTCCAGCAATATAGCCAGATTGCGTGGAAGTCTTGGTGAAGTTCTCGGTATCGCCAACTTGTTTCCAGACCGCATAAAGAGTGGTCGGTTCTGTGATAGTAAAGCTCGAAGGGGTGACAGCTGAACCATTGACAGCAAATTCAGGCACAGTTGCTGTGGATGTTCTAGCCCAACCTAGGAACGCATGATAAGTACGTACCAAATTTCCTGTATTGGCACTGACAGTCACAGTTTCACCGTCTACATATGGGCTGTTTGGATCAATCGGCACTGTGCCGCCAGTAGCACCATTTGCATTGTAGATGACAGTGTTGTCTCGCGGATATACATCCTCGTCGTCACCTGGAGGATCAAATTCCGTTCCGTTTCTAGGGGTTATATAGTACTTACCACTGTTTGTGAGGACGCCTGAAGCCGATGTCGATACTTCGAAGCTCATGGTGATAGTAACACTTTGGCCTGCTAATGCAGACAAGGTGGTACTAGTGAAACTAAAGCTTACTACTCCGTTGGATCCACCACTGTCGGGTGTGATACTTACCTCACTGCCATTACCGATTCGTATTGTGGCACCTAGATAGGACATCGAGGCTTGTGGGTATAAGTCTTCAATACGCAGTTTCTCGTAATCGCTTACGTCACTGGGCATCGTAAACCTAAACTCATAGGTAAGTATCTGGTTGGGTAAGCCAGGTATATAGGTCTGTGAAGTAGCAGTCTTAGCGAAGTTCTGAGGAAGGCCTACTTCTCTATACACTGGGTACAAATACGTATCTTGTGTAATAACAAAGGTTGGGGGTGTGACTACTGGGCCATCGACAGCAAAATCAGGAACTGCTGATGTTGCTGAATACGCCCAACCAATGAACATATACCTGCCTCTGCTAAAGTTTCCAAAATCACCAAGCACTATTACCGTATCACCATACTCATATGGAGCATTCGGATCAACAGGCTGCGGTCCATCATAATCGACTACGTAATAGACCCTATACATGCGAGGCCTGATCACTTCTTCGTCTCCACCAGGCTCATCAGGCTCGATTCCACCCTTAGGAGTAACGTAATAGTTACCCACGTTAGTGATAAATCCAGTTGCACTTGCCGATATAACGAAGGTCATTGTGATAGTTACATGCTGCCCCTCCATAGGAATCACATCAGTCTCGCTAAATATGAACTCGACTGAGTCTGATTCGATACTTGAAGGAATCAGCTCTGTGGCTGTGCCGTTCCCGATTTGGATGCTAGCTTCAATTAGGCTTAGCACTCCGTCTGGAAAGAGATCGACAATACGCATCGATTGGTAGTCACTGACATCTGAAGGCATATCGAAATCAAAGTGATAGGTCACTATCTGACCAGACTCGCCTGGTATATAAGTTTGCGTTGTGGCTGTCTTGGTAAAGTTCTCAGGATCACCAACTGGTCTCCACACCGCGTATAGATCTGTGTCTGCTGTTATCACAAAAGTCGGAGGTGTGACAGTTGCGCCATTAACAGCAAACGTGGTGGTCGTAGCACCCTGCGTTGTCGACCAGCCCGCGAAGGTGTAGCCAACACGGGTAAGGTTACCCGTGTTGGCGAGAACAGTCACAGTGGCATTGGCAATGTAGGGGCTATTAGGATCAAAAGGGACAGTACCTCCTGTAGCATCTTCGGCATTATATGTTACGCCAAAGTCTCGTGGTAATACTTGCGCATCGTCGCCACCAGATGGATTCGGAGGCTCAGTGCCACCCTTCGGGGTGATGTAGTAATAACCGTTGTCAGTAAGGATACCGCTTGCTGAATTGTAAACAGCAAAGGTCATAGTAATGGTTATGTTTTGTCCAGCCATAGATGCAAGGACAGCATCGCTGAAGCTGAAACTGACGATTCCGTAAGTCGTTGCCGAGTCAGGAGCAATAGCTGAAGCTTGACCGTTACCAACCTGGAAAGTAGCACCAGTAAAGATCATTGAATCTGCCTGATAGACATCCTCGACACGCAATCTACCGTAATCGCTTACATCCGTTGGCATCGTAAAGGTGAAGGTATAGGTCAGGGTCTGGCCAGAGATACCAGGTACGTAAGTTTGAGTAGTAGCTGTCTTTGTGAAATTGACTGGCTGCGGGATCGGGCGCCAAACAGCATACAAAACAACATTGCTATTGATTGTAAACGTTGACGGCGTAACCGTTGTTCCATCGACAGCGAACTCTGGCACGGTAGCGCTCGAAGTCCTTGCCCAACCAATAAACACATACTCGAAGCGAGACAGGCTGCCTGGGTTGGCCAGCACGTTCACAGTGGCATTGGCCACGTATGGGCTGTTGGGGTCGACAGGCACTGTTCCGCCGGTCGCGTTGTTGGCGTTGTAGGTGACGCTGAACTCGCGTGGAATAACAACCTCTTCGTCCCCACCTGTCGGGTCGTCAGGCTCTTGGCCGCCCTTTGGAGTGGTGTAGTAATAGCCATCGTTAGCCAAAGGACCGTTCGCTGCTGTCAAAACATTAAAGACCATAGTGATAGTAACGCTCTGACCAGCCATTGCCGAAAGGTTAGACCCAGTAAAGCTAAAGCTAACCAGCCCTGCAGTTGTTGAGGAGTCAGGATTTATTGCTGTACTTCCAGCATAGCCAATCTGAATGGTAGCGCTAGCGAAACTCATACTGCTAGCTGGATACCTATCTACCACACGCAAAGACTGGTAGTCGTCGACACTGCTAGGCATGGTGAAGGTGAAGTTGTAGGTCAGTGTCTGGCCGGCTTGACCAGGTATGTAGGTCTGGGTCGTGGCCGTCTTGGCGAAGTTGGTGATAGGCGGAAGTTGACGCCACACCGCATAGAGGGTCGTCGGGCCGGTGATCACAAAGGTCGCCGGGGTGACGGTCGAGTTGTTGACTGCGAACTCGGGAGCCAAGGCATTGGCGTCCCTAGCCCAGCCTAGGAAGGTGTAGTTGTCGCGGTACAGGCCGCCAGTGTTGGCCAGGACCGTAACGACGTCGCCGCTCACATAGGGGCTGTTGGTGTCGACAGGCACCGTGCCGCCGGTCGCTCCGTTGCCGTTGTAGGTCGTGGTGTAGTCACGTGGCTTCACAACCTCTTCGTCTCCGCCTGTCGGGTCGTCAGGCTCGACTCCGCCCTTGGGGGTACTGTAGTAGTTGCCCTGGTTGGCGATGTCTCCTGTAGCCGAGGCAGACACTGTGAAGTTCATGGTGATGGTGATGGCCAAGCCTGCCATCGGGGCTAAGGCAGCCTCGTTAAAGACGAAGCTCAGCGCACCGTTGGCGTTGCTTGCCGGGTTGATCGCCACAGCCGTACCGTAGCCGATCTGGATGGTGGCATTGGTAAAGCTCAGCGCACTTGCAGGATAGACATCCTCAACGCGCAAGGACTGGTAGCCGCTGACATCCGAGGGCATAGTAAAGGTGAAGGTNTAGGTCAGGGTCTGNCCGGCTTCACCAGGTATGTAGGTCCCGGTCGTGGCCGTCTTGGCGAAGTTGGTGATGGGCGGGAGGCCCTGCCATACAGCATACAGGGTAGTGTTGGCTGTAATGTTAAAGGTCGCCGGGGTGACGGTCGCGTTGTTGACTGCGAACTCCGGCACAGTGGCGTTCGCGTCCCTAGCCCAGCCCACGAAGGTGGAGTTGGTGCGGACGAGGTTGCCTGTGTTTGCCAGCACGTTCACAGTGGCATTGGCCACGTATGGGCTGTTGGGGTCGACAGGCACTGATCCGCCGGTCGCGCCGTTGGCGTTGTAGGTGACGCTAAACTCGCGTGGATAGACCTGGGCATCGTCCCCGCCGGTCGGGTCAGTAGGATCGACACCGCCCCTGGGGGTCACGTAGTAGTTGCCTTGGTCGGTCAGGACGCCGGTTGCGCTGGTCGACACGTTGAAGTTCATGGTGATCGTTATGCTTTGGCCGGCCATCGGCGCCAAGGCTGCAGCATTGAAGCTGAAGCTGACGACGCCTGAGG